>Ga0065165_1000103_pt1 | contig 140705 bp, 135 predicted proteins | sample AraplaMF_Cvi_mMF_FD_63813 | JGI IMG/M metagenome (GOLD analysis project Ga0065165, IMG submission 63813) | Arabidopsis root microbial communities from the University of North Carolina, USA - plate scrape MF_Cvi_mMF (version 2) (version 3) | ecosystem: Host-associated > Plants > Roots >... | reverse complement strand
GGGGACCCCAAAGTCTTACCGCTTTTTTAGACAAGCGGCCCGGACCCTTTGGCAACCCCTTGTCGAAGCGTCAAGGGGCAGAAGCTTTCCCTACATCGTCAAATTATTGACGCATGCGCACGGATTGTGCGCTGCACACGCAAGAAGCGTCTTGAGCCCGTCGTTTCACCACCGTTCGTCGCGAAAGTTTGCTGCAGCGCAGCAATTTCACCAAACCTAGATTGGCGAAGTGGGGGCGCCGAGAGGCGACAGGTCGCGCGGATTCGAGGCGCCCTGCGGCCTATTGGCCGTTCCAGTCGCCATTGGGCTTGAACGCCCCCGAATAGGACCCGTCGCGGTTCTGCAGCTTGGCCCCGGGGAGCAGCGCGGTGCGGTAGGCGGCGACCACCTGGTCCATGCTCATGGCTTCCCAGGTGGCGAAGGGGACACCCTCCAGGGTCTCTCGCGGGTCGCCGTTCAGGAAGTAGCCCTTGAGGCCCCGCCCCCCGGCCCGCTTGAGCGTGTCGTCGAACCGTGGCCTGGCGAACTTCACGGCTTCGGCGTCGGCCGATACGAAGCTGTGGTCCCAGAGCTGGTCGCCCGCCCAATTGGTGGGCTCGCCCGAGTAGACGAAGATCAGCGGTCCCCGCTCCTCGAAGCTGGCGCCCTTCACAGCGCGGCTGGAGTCGCCGGTGTTCGCCTTGATCAGCGTGACATTGTGGATCCGGCTCTGACCCGCGTTGCCGTTCACCTGCAGCCCGGCGATCGACCACTGGGCGTAGACGAGACCGTCGATCTCCAGGTTCTCGAGCCGGTCGGTGGGCTTATTCGCGCCGGCGAAGAGGCCTTGCGCGCCGGTGTTGGCGTCGGCGCCCAGCAGCATGATGTGGCGCAGCGTGATCCGGCTCAGGCTGGCGAAATCGTTGAACTGGATGAAGTCGAGGTGGGTCTCGTCGCCCTCCACCCGGCGCGGGGACATGATCACCACGTCCTCGACGAGCCAGTCGGACACGTTGCCCAGCTGCAGCCCGCGCTCGTGCCACCAGCGGACCCGCAGGCCCTTGATCGTCACCTTATTGGCGCGGTCGGCGATCAGGCCGCCGTACTGCCAGAAGACCGTGCAGTTGTTGATGCGGATGTCCGAGATGCCGAAGCCGTCGAAGCGGAAGCCGTAGGTGCCTTTGCGCAGCGACGCGGGCGTGCGGCCCGCCTGGCAGTTCTCGTAGGTGATGTTCTGGCTGTTGAGCAGGCCGAAGCGGAACGGCATGGCCGCCGCCGGGCTGTCGGCCAGGATCCCGCTCACCTTTATATGGCTGGAGTTCGCCAGGTAGACGTTGTCGAGCGGGCTGCGGTGCGCCGGATCGGCGTCGCGCAGCGTGACGTCCGAGCGGAATTTGAATCCCACCAGCGTCAGCCCCTGCGGCCGCTGGGTCCCGCGCGAGACCAGAATGCTCTTCGGCCTGGGGCTGGAGTTCTCGAAGGCGGCCAGGTCACCGACGACCGCGCCGGGATAGTTGTCGGTCGACGTGGGCGTGCCCACGCTGGCGGCGTCGGGCTCGATCACGATGGTGATCGTGGCGCTGGACGAGCCCCTGGCGTTCTGGGCGGTGACCTTGAAGGCGTATGTCTGGCCATTCAGCCGCGCGCCGACGCCGGCGCCGCTGGGCTGCGGCGTCATCGCCTGCGGGCCCTCGGGGACGACGCCGTTTGCGCCGGGCCGGCTCCAGTGGGCGTCGGCGCCGCGGACCGCGGGCGCGATCGTCCACGACGTCACCGGACCGCCGCGCAGCAGGCCCAGGTTCGGGCTGGCCAGCCGAACGCCGCCGCGGCCCTGCTGGGTCATGGCCCCGATGCGGTAGGTGACGTTCGCCAGCACGGGCGCGCCGGGCGCTGTCGGGCCCGAAGGCGGCGGCGCGGCCGGTCCCTCGCCTCCTCCCCCGCCGCCGGCCGCGGCGAACTGCGCCGCCGCGGTCACGCCGAAGAGCACGACCAGGGCCGCGGCGAGAATGCCGGCCAGCACCACGAGCTTGTTGCGAAGGAGGGCCATGGCCTCGGGTTACGCTATCGGCGCCCGGCGTGCCAGCTTCAAGGGGGCGACGGCCCGCGACGCGCCGGGGGCGGCGGCGGCGCTGTCGATTGTCGAGGAAGGATGGTGCCTGGGGGCGGATTCGAACCACCGACACGCGGATTTTCAATCCGCTGCTCTACCAACTGAGCTACCCAGGCCTAGGCCCCGCCGCGCGGGAGCCGGGTCTATAAAAGAGGCTTCGGCGTAAGTCCAGCGGCGCGAGGGCGCGTTTTTTCGTCGCTTCAGTCTTCCTCGGAATCCGTCTGCGGACCGCCCTCGTCCTCCTCGGCGGGAACCGCGTACCCGCCGGTCAGCCACTTCTGCAGATCGAGGTCGGCGCAGCGGCGCGAGCAGAACGGTCGGTACTGCGGCGCGCTCGGCCGGCCGCACATCGGGCATTTCGCGCTCATGCCGGCCCCACATCGAGTCGGTCGCGCGGTCGCGCCGGGTCGACGGTCACCGAGAACCGCGCGCCGAACCGTTCCGCCAGGGCGCGCACCAGCGGTTCGGCCGCCTTGGCGACGGTGGGCGCGCAGGCGGCGGCCAGCCGCGCGCCGGGCTGCGCCTCGGCCTCGGCCTCCAGCCGGCGGATCAGGTGCTGGGCCAGGGTGCGGTCGGTCAAGGCGCCTCCGGCCTGCTGCAGTTGGTCGGACAGCGGCCGCGTCCGGCGGGGGATCGAGAGCTCCATCGTGCCGAAACGCCCGACGGGCCCAATGGCGACACCCGGATTGTCCGGACCGAACGCCAGCCGCGCGGCGGCGAGCAGCGCGGCGCCGTCATGGCCGCGGCCGACGAGGTCCAGGATGACGATGCCGCCCAGGCCCTTCAGCCGCAGGAGCCGCGCGCCCTCGGCGATGGCGGCGAGGTTGGCCTGGCGCGCCGCACGCTTGGAGTCCTGGGCTTTGCGGTCGCCCAGGTCGACGTCGATGGAGGTCAGCGCCCGCGTGGTCTCGATGGCGATGTCGCCGCCGCCCGGCAGGCGGTGGATTGTCGCCAGCGCCTCGGCCTCGGCCTCGTCGGCCGCCGCGCGCGCTTCACGTCCCTGGACCGGTTCGGCGTCGCGCACGATGGCGCGCAGGATGTCGGCGACCTCGGGCGGCGCTTGCAGGAGGCGCGGCGCGCCCTCCCCGGCGCCGATCTCGCGGGCCACCGCCAGCTTGCCCGCACGGGCTTCGCCGCGGATCTCGATGTCGAGGGAGGCCCCCCGCACCGGGCGCGCGTCGGGCTTGAACGGCAGGATCGCCTCCAGGCCGCCGCCCAGGTCGAGGAAGGCCGTGCCGATGGCAGGCTCGACATTGGCGACGCGGCCGATCAGCCGTGCGCCCAGCGCTAGGCGGAGGTCGTCCTCGTCGCGCCGCAGGATCAGGCGTTCGGGCCGACCGTCCAAGGTGACGACGCCGCGGGTCTCGCCGACGCCGCGATCGAGGAAGATGCGCCGCTCGCTCATGGCCGGCGATAGCCCAGGCCCGCGAGCAGGTTCGCGGTCTCGTAGAGTGGCAGGCCGACCACGCCGGAATAGGACCCCTGCAGCGAGATCACCAGCGCGCCGGCGTGGCCCTGGATGGCGTAGCCACCCGCCTTGCCGACGCCTTCGCCGCAGGCCAGGTAGGCCTCGACGTCCGCCGGGTCGAGGCGCTTGAAGTGGACCCGGCTCTCGACCAGCCGTGAGGCGACCCGGCCGTCGGGCGCGACCACCGCGATTCCCGTGAGCACCTTGTGCGCCCGACCGGACAACAGCTTCAGGCAGGCGCGGACCTCGGCGGCGTCCTCGGCTTTGGGCAGGACACGGCGGCCCACAGCCACCACCGTGTCGGCGCCCAGGACGTGGGCGTCGGGCGCGCGCGCGGCCACATGCAGCGCCTTGGCCTCGGCCAGGCGGAGCGCCAGCCGGCGCGGCGTTTCGTCGGGATGTGGGGTTTCGTCCAGGTCGGCGGCCTCAACGGCGTCAGGGACAATGCCGATCTGACGCAGGAGGTCTAGGCGACGGGGGCTCGCGGAGGCCAGGACGAGGCGCAGCTTTAAAGCCAAGTCGCAGCCTGTATCGAATTAGCGGACGCGGAAGGTGATACGGCCCTTGGTCAGGTCGTAGGGCGTCATCTCGACCAGGACCTTGTCGCCGGCCGACACGCGGATGCGGTTCTTGCGCATCTTGCCGGCGGTGTGGGCGATGATCTCATGGTCGTTCTCGAGCTTCACCCGGAAGGTGGCGTTCGGCAGCACTTCGCTGACCGTACCGGGGAACTCGAGCAGCTCTTCCTTCGCCATGCAGCTCTCTTAATCCTAAGCGCTTTCACATATGACGACGGCTCGCGCCACCTGTCCGCGAGCCGCATCTGCGTCGCAGATTATAGCGCACCGCCGCTGGAAAGGTCGATGGGCGCCGCTCATGGGCGGAATCGCCGGCTGATCCGTTCGGCCAGGCCATCGCGGACCTGCCGGTAGGCCTCCAGCCGGTGCTCGCGCGACCCCTCGGTGAGCGTGGGGTCCAGCGTCGGCCAGTACTCGATCTCTGCGGAGCGGCCGCGGGCCAGCTCGACGGCGCGGTGCTGCGCCTCTGGCGTCAGCGAGACGACCAGGTCGAACGAGTCGTCCTCCAGCTCGGAGAAGGTCTTGCACCGATGGCGCGTGAGGTCCGGCCCCAGCTCCTTCATTACTTCGGCGGCCAGCGGATCGACCTCCATGTCGTCCACATCGGGGTCGAAGGCGGCCCGCTTCAGGCCGCAGCTGTCGACGAATATCCGCGTGCCCATGATGTGCTTGAGCAGCGCCTCGGCCATCGGCGAGCGCACCTGATTGAAGTTGCAGCAGAAGAGGACGGCGTCCGGCAGCCGCTTCCCAGGGTCGCGCCCCATGCCCGCTTAGCCCCGCCAGTGCAGGGCGCAGATGAGGGTGAACAGGCGACGCGCCGTGTCCAGATCGGTCTCGATCTTGCCCGCGAGGCGGGTCTGTAACAGTTCGGACGCCTCGTTGTGCAGGCCGCGCCGGCCCATGTCCAACGCCTCGATCTGCTGTGGGGTCGAGTTGCGGATCGCCTGGTAGTAGCTGTCGCAGATCATGAAGTAGTCCTTGATCAGCGTGCGGAACGGCGACAGCGACAGGATGTGGCGCTTCTCGTAGGCCGGGCCACGGACGTCCAACACCAGCCGGTTCTCCAGAAGGCCCATGCGCAGGTCGTAGGGACCGCCCTCCGCCCCCTCCGGGAAGAAGAAGTTCTCTTCGAGCAGATCGAAGATCGCGATCTGCCGCTCCTGCTCCTGGTCGCGCGAAACCGCCGCGAGCGACTCTTCGTCGAGCTCGACGGATTGCAGGCGATGGATCTTCTTCGTGTCGTCGGCCATGGGCTTCGAAGCCGAGCTTTATTGCAATCCGGGGGTCGCCGTCATCCCGCAGGTGCGAAGCTTGCGGCTGGATACGAAAAAACGCCCGGCGCTGCGAGGCGCCGGGCGTCGTTTCTGTCAGAGCGTGAGGCTTACCGCGAGGCGTAGCGGTGGCCCGCCGCGGGGCGGACGAAGTCGCCGCGCACGTAGCCGACGCCGACGCCGTTCTGGCCCACCAAGATCCAGTCGCTGCCGCGGACCTGGGCCAGGGCCTGGAACCGCTCGCCGGCCTGCAGCCGGCCGACCCGGCCCGAGTTGGTGGTGGGCGCGGCCCGCAGGTTCACGCCGCTCTCGGCCACGAAGGTGTCGCCGATGCGGTTGTAGCTGGCCGGCGAGATGGCGTTCGAGAGCCGGTAGCCGCCCCGGGTGTAGGTCCCGGCGTTCTGTGCGCGGTTCTTCTGCGCCTCGCAGCCGATGGCCGAGCCGGCGGCCGCGCCCAGCGCCGCGCCGGCCACGGTCTCGCCCGTCGCATGGCGGCCGCCGACCTTATTGCCGATCACGCCGCCCAGCAGGCCGCCGATGACCGCACCGGCCTCCTGTTTGCCGCCGGGAGCCGAACAGCTGGTCACGCCCGCGCTGGCGCTCGTGGCGCCGCCGAGGGCCAGCGCGCCGGCCAGGATCGCCGCGACCGCGCCGCCGCCGATCGTCTTGCTCTTCAGGTTACGCATGGCTTGTCTCCGTCCTTCTGCGTCAATCGATGACGGAGATTTAGACGGCCCAGCCTGAACGCACTTTCAGGCGCGCTGACAGGAACTGTTCAGCTTCGCGGCTGGGATTCGGCGGCGGCCGGCGGGGTCGGCGGATGCTGACCGGGCAGCGGCTGCGCCTGCACGGGCGTGGTCTTCACTGGCGTCAGCACGCCCCCGGCGTCGAAGGCGTTCTTGAGCCGCAGGTTGAACTCGCGCCCCACGTCCCACTGGGCCCGCGGCTCGGTGATGAAGCGCGCCTTGATATAGATGGCGTTGTCCGCCAGCCGGTCGACGCCCATCAGCTCGAAGGGCTTGGTGATCAGCTTCTTGAACTTGGGATCGGACCGCAGTTCCTCGCCCACCTTGCGGACCACCGCCAGCGCGCGCTCGAGGTCGGTGTCGTAGCTGACCGGGATGTCGGCGAGGTAGGCCGAGAAGACCTTGGTCCGGTTGTGGATCACCTGGGCTTCGCTGTAGGGGAAGATGTGCAGCGTGGCGTTCATGTCGCGCAGGCGGATGGTTCGCAGCGTCATCGCCTCGACCACGCCGCTGAAGCCGCCGATGTCCACGTTGTCGCCCACCGAGACCACGTCCTCGGCGATCAGGAAGAGGCCGGTCAGGAAGTCCTTCACCAGCGTCTGCGCGCCGAAGCCGACCGCGATGCCCAGCACGCCGGCGCTGGCCAGAATCGGGCCGAGGTTGAGACCGAGTTCCGTGAGGACGGTCAGGCCGCCGACCACCACCAGTACCGTCTGGGCGCAGCCGGTCAGGATGGGGCCAAGCGTCCGCAGCTGCGCCGCGCGGCGGGCGTCGGCGCTACGACGCGCGAAGCCGCCCACCAGACGCTTGATGATGAACCCCGAGATCTCGACCAGCGCCGTGGCGATGATGATGACCAGCGCCAGCCGCACCAGCCGCTCGCCCGCTTGGCCCGAGAACCAGGTGCGTGCATCGACGCCCCAGATGCCGAGCACCAGGAACAGCACGCCTACAATCGCGGCCAGGCGCAGCAGGCCCCAGGTTAGGCGCGCCGCCTGCTGGGTGCGGGCGACCTCGTGCTGGTCGCCGCCCACATGGACCCGGTCCAGCCAGCGGTCGGAGAGCCGGCGCAGCACCCAGAGCAGCCCATAGGCGCCCGCCGCGACAGCCACCGAGAGCACCGCGTCGAGCGCCACGATCTGCGGATCGAGGTTGAGGATGTGGTCCAGCGCCTGGTTGGTCGACGCCACCAATTGCTCGGTGAACCCCGGCTTGGCCGACTCGGCGGCCGCGGCGACCTTCGCCGCCGCGTCGGCGGCCGGCGCGACCACTAGCGGCCCTGCCCCAGCCGGATCGCGGCCGAACGGGCGTGCGCCGGCAGGCCCTCGGCCTCGGCCAGCACGATGGTCGCCGGCGCCAGGCGGCCGAACGACTCGGCGTCGCACTTTACGATCGAGGTGCGTTTCAAGAAGTCATAGAGGGACAGGCCCGACGAGAACCGCGCCGCCCGGCTGGTGGGCAGCACGTGGTTCGAGCCGGCCACGTAGTCGCCCACGGCCTCTGGCGCGTGGCGGCCCAGGAAGATCGCGCCGGCATGCCGCACGCGGTCGGCGAGCCGCTCGGGCGTGTCCAGGGCGAACTCGACGTGTTCGGGCGCGATCTCGTCCACCAGCGCGGGCGACTCGTCCAGCGGGGCGATCACCACGGCGCCGTGGTCTCGCCAGGAGGCCCGTGCGTCCTCGCCGGTGCTGAGCGCGCAGAGTTGGGACTCGATGGCGGCCTCGACCTTGGCGGCGAAGCCCTCGTCGTCGGTGATGAGGATGGATTGGGCGGCAGGGTCGTGCTCGGCCTGCGACAGCAGGTCGGCGGCGATCCAGTCCGGGTCGTTGGCGCCGTCGGCCACCACGACGATCTCGGAGGGCCCGGCCAGCGCGTCGATGCCCACCGCGCCATAGACCCGGCGCTTCGCGGCAGTGACGAAGGCGTTGCCGGGACCGACGATCTTGTCCACCGGCTTGATCGGACCCGCGCCATAGGCCAGCGCGGCCACCGCCTGGGCGCCGCCGACCCGCCAGATCTCCGAGACGCCGGCCGCCTGCGCGGCGGCCAGCACGGCAGGCTGCAGCCGCCCGGGCGGCGTCACCATGGCGATGCGCGAGACGCCGGCGGCCTGAGCCGGCACGGCGTTCATCAGGACGGTGGAGGGATAGGCCGCGCGGCCGCCCGGCACGTAGATGCCCACGGCTTCGAGCGGGGTCCAGCGCCAGCCTAACTCGACGCCCGCCTCGTCGACGAAGCGCTGGTCGGCGGGGCGCTGACGCTCGTGATAGGCGCGGATGCGCGCCGCGGCGAAGGCGATGGCGTCGCGGACCTCTACCGAACAGGCCGCGGCCCCTTCGGCGATCTCGTCCGCGCTGACGCGCAACGTGGCTTCATTCAGCTCGACCTTGTCGAACTCACGGGCATAGCGCAGCAGCGCCGCCACGCCCTCGGCGCGGACCGCGGCCAGCACATCGCGCACGATGGCGTCGACTTCTTCCGGTGTCTCACGCCGCTCGGCCACGAAGGCGGAGAAGGCGGCCTGGAACCCGGGGTCGGAGAAACGGAAGCGGCGCATGGCGGCTCTTTAGCGGCGCAGGCCGCGCAAGGCCACTCTCCGTCAGGCCTCGTGCGACGGCGCGCGGGGCGTGGGCCAGGGTTCCGACACGTCGGCCAGCACGGCGTCGACGCACTCGATCTCGGCGCGCAGGTCACCGCCGCCCGCGAAGCTCAGGGTCAGCACGCCGCCGGGCGCCTCACCGGGCTCGAAGCCGATCGTCAGCAGCTCGACCACCGCGTCGCGGCGGTCACGGCGGATCTTGCGCGCCTGCAGCGACATCACCCCGCCGATCTGCAGCGCCGAGCGCACCCGCTGGCGCGCGCCGCTCTCCCACCGGAAGCGGTTGAGCGCGATGGTTAGCCGTCGCGCCTTGGCCTCGTAGGAAATGTCGCCGATCTTCGCCACGGCGTCCTGCAAGGCGGCCGAGATCACCGCCAGGTCGTCGGGGTCTTCGGCCAGAAGTTGGAGAGGCTGGGGATCGGCCATCGGCCTATTCCACCTCCGCCTCGGCGCCGTCCCCCTTCAAGCGACGCACCTGGGCCCCACAGGCGCCCAGCTTCTCCTCGAGCCGCTCGAAGCCGCGATCCAGGTGGTAGACGCGGTTGACGATCGTCTCGCCCCGCGCCGCCAGGCCCGCGATGACCAGGCTCACCGACGCCCGCAGGTCGGTCGCCATAACCTGGGCGCCTTCCAGCGCCGCGACGCCGCGCACCCGCGCCTCGCCGCCGTGCACCGAGATGTCGGCGCCCAGCCGGCCCAGTTCGGGCACATGCATGAAGCGGTTCTCGAAGATCGTCTCGCGGATCACGCTTTCGCCGTCGGCCAGCGTCATCAGCGCCATGAATTGCGCCTGCAGGTCGGTGGCGAACCCCGGATAGGGATCGGTCGTGACTTCCACCGGCCGCAGCTTCGCCCCGTTGCGCTTCACGGTCAGACCGTCGTTGTGGGTCGTCACCTCGACGCCGGCCTCGATCATCTTATCGATCAGCGCCTGGATGAAATCGCTGCGGGTCTTCGTCAGCCGCACCTCGCCGCCGGCCATCGCGGCCGCCAGCGCATAGGTGCCCGTCTCGATCCGATCCGGCAGCACCGCGTGCGTCGCGCCCGCCAGGCGGCTCACGCCCTGGATGGTGATGGTCGGCGTCCCCGCACCGGAGACCTTCGCGCCCATCTTGTTCAGGCACTCGGCCAGGTCGGTGATCTCGGGCTCGCACGCTGAGTTCCGCATCACCGTCTCGCCCTGCGCGAGGACAGCCGCCAGCAGCGTGTGTTCCGTCGCGCCGACCGAGACGAACGGGAATTCCACCTCGCCGCCCGTCAGGCCGCGCGGCGCCTGGGCGTACACATAACCCTCGTGGAGATCGATCTTGGCGCCCAGCGCTTCCAGCGCCTTGAGATGCAGATCCACCGGCCGCGCCCCGATGGTGCAGCCGCCCGGCAGCGAGACCTTCGCCTGCCCCGTACGCGCCAGCAGTGGCCCCAGCACATTGAACGAGGCCCGCATCTGGCGGACCAGGTCATACGGCGCGAAGCCGCTGACGATCTCGCGCGTGGTGAGCAGCGTCTCAGCCCCGTCGGAGCCGTCCGCCTCGACCACCTCAGTGCCCAGGCGTTGCAGCAGCTTGCCAAGGAATCGCGTGTCCGCCAGGCGGGGCATGTTGGTCAGGCGCAGGGGCTCTTCCGTGAGCAGGCTGGCCGCCATCAGCTTGATGGCCGAGTTCTTGGCGCCGCTGATGGGGATTTCCCCCTCCAGCCGCGCGCCGCCGGTGATGGCGATGCGGTCCAATCGATATCCTTCGAAGCACATTCGGGCCGCGTCCCGCCGCGGCCACTTGCGCGTATCTAGCCTGCGCGCGCCGAACGCGCCAAGTCGTCAATCCGTCGTGGGTTTGTGAGGTTTCTGCGCAGGCGCCGGCGCAGCCCCGGCCTTGCGCCGCCGCAGGTTCGCGCGCAGCGCCTGGGCGAGCTTCGCTTCCCGCGACTGCGCCACGCCCGCCCTGTCGTCCTTGCCCTCGGCCATCTCCCCGAGGTGCGGCGAGGCGTCCCGCCCGTCAAGCGCCTCGGATACGATTTGGGGCTTCACGCCGCGCCCGGCTACCGCTATAGCGCCCGCCTTCGCCGCCGTAGCTCAGTGGTAGAGCGCATCCTTGGTAAGGCTGAGGTCGGCAGTTCAATCCTGCCCGGCGGCACCAGCGAGAGGGTTCGGACACCGGTCCGGGCCCTCTCGATCTTCCCATGAAGCAGTTTCATTTGACGGTCCGACGGGCCGCGCGCCCCCTGCGGGCGTGTCGAAGCTGAGCCTTGCCGCCCTCCTGATCCCCACCGTCCTCGGCGTGGCCCCCGCAACCGTCTTCGCCGAGCCGGCGCTGCCGCGCCCCGAGGACGGCTACTTCCAGGTCTCGAAGAGGATCGCCGACGGCGTCTGGGTGTTCATGGAGCCCAGCTTCCAGGTCCAGCCGATCGGCAACGTGACCGTCATCGAACAATCGGACGGCCTCGTCCTCGTCGACTCGGGTGGCTCGCCAGGCGCTGGCCGCCGAATCGTTGAGATGGTGAAGGCGCTGAGCGCCAAGCCGGTGAAGGCCGTCATCATCACCCACTGGCACGGCGATCATCCTCAGGGGCTGCCCGAGATCCTCAAGGCCTGGCCCGAGGCCCGCACCATCGCCACCCGCGCGACCCAGGCCCACCTGCACGATCCCGCCACGATGAACACGCCGGCGACCTTCGACCCCGCGGCGGACGCGGCGTTCCAGAAGCAGGTCCAGGGCTTCGCCGCCTACACGCACGACATGGCCTCGGCGGCGACCAACCCTCGCGAGAAGGCGGGCTGGGAGGCTGGCGAGCGGCTGTTCAACCAGTACGCCCTCGACATGCGGGGCGCGACGACCGTGCCGGTGGCCGAAGGCTTCGACAAACGGCTCGATCTGCCCGACCCGCGCATACCCGTGGAAGTCCGGTTCTTCGGTCGCGCCAACACCGACGGCGACGCGGTGGTCTGGCTGCCCCGGCAGAAGATCGTGGCGACCGGCGACATCGTCGTCGCGCCCTTCCCCTTCGGCTTCGGCAGCTATCCGGCGGACTGGATCGGCGCGCTGGCCAAGGTGCGGGCCTTGCCGTTCCGCATCCTGATCCCAGGTCACGGAACGCCGCAGCGCGACCGGGTCTATCTCGACAAAGTCTCCGGCGCGCTCGTCGATATCCGGTCTCAGGTGGGCCAGGCGGCTTCGCAGGGCCTCACGCTCGACGAGACCCGCAAGCGCATCGACGCCTCGGCGCAGCTCCGGACCTTCGCGGGCGACGACCCCTGGCTCCGCCGTTGGACGCGCGACTACTGGCTCGGCCCGATCGTCGCGTCCGCTTACAAGGAGGCCAAGGGGCAGCCGATCGTCCAGAGTCTGAAGGGCGGCTGATTTCACCCGGATTATATTGACGGCGGCGCACGCGGGGCTCATGCCCAGCGCATCATGAGCGAGCCTGAGACCTACACTGCCTTCGTGGATGGACGCCTTGTGGCGAGCGCACGCCTCGAGGTCGTTGCGATCGCCGTTAGCAAGGAGGCCGCGAACAGGCCCGCCCTGATCTTCGACGACGCCACAGGCCGACAAATCGAGCTCGACCTCCGGGCCGGACCGGATCACGCCGCGGCGGCGTTCCGCGCCCGGACCTCGCCCCAGGCCGCGCCGCCGCCACGCCAGGGTCGCGGGCGTCCGAAGTTGGGGGTCGTCGCCCGCGAGGTGACCCTCCTGCCCCGCCACTGGGACTGGCTGGCGGCCCAGCCCGGTGGCGCGTCGGCCGCCCTGCGCCGCCTGGTGGAGGATGCCCGACGGACCAACGAAGGCGCCGACCGCGAACGCCAGGCGCGAGACGCGGCGTACCGGGTCATGTCCGCCCTCGCCGGCGATCTGCCGGGCTTCGAGGAAGCCAGCCGGGCGCTCTTCGCGGGCGACCTCGAAAAGGTCAACCGCGAGGCCACGATCTGGCCGTCCGGTATCCGGGACTACGTTCTACGGCTGGCGTCCGCCTCCTAGGACTTCGGCGGCTGGGCCTTGCAGTCGATGCTGAAGGTGAAGCCTCCGCCGACGCCGATGCCACCCTGATATCGCCTGTCGCAGGTCTCGATGTGATCGCCGAGCGCCTTGATCACCTCGACGTTGTTGGACTGCCCGGGACCGCCGGCGATCGCCGACAACGGGCTGCATGCGGCGATGCACAGCATCGCAGCCGTCAGAATGACGGGTCTCATCGAATGTCTCCTGATGTGACGCCGGCCGCCGCGGCGACCTCGACCTTGGCCGCCCGGGCGGCCTCCAGATGCTCCAGCTTCGCCGAGTTCGCGCTCCAGAGCTGAGCCAGCGCCCAGGCCAGCAGCGCCGCCGCGACGCCCCACGAGCGGCTCTTCAACCCCTCGACCGCCTGCAAGGTCGAAGCGGCCGCCGCCTTGATCTCGGTAAGGCGCTCCTCGCAACGTTGTTCGTGGTCCTGAAGATGCCGCACATGGGCGGTGTCGAGGCCTCGCGCGCGATCCGCGGCCTGAGAGGGCCGGCCGCGCTGACGCCGATCATCGCACTCACTGCCAACGCCATGGTCCACCAGCGCACCGAGTACGCCGCGGCCGGCATGAACGGGATGGTCGCCAAGCCCATCTCCGCCCCGGCCCTGCTCACCGAGATCGCCCGCCTCCTGGCCGACGAACCTGCGGACGTCGCCGTCTAGGCGGCCTTGCGGCGGGCCGATTGGCGCGCGCTCGGCCCGCGACGCGCCCGCGCGGTCTTGGATGGCGTCTTGCCCGCCCGGTTCTTGAGCTCGTCCTTCACCTTGGCGTGGAGCTCCTCATGCGCCTTCGCGCGCGACAGGCAGCGGTCGTGCAGCGCCTTCAGCTCCTTGTCGGTCATGCTCTCGATGCCGATGAACTCGTCCTCGGCCTCCGACGTCAGGATCAGGTCGTCGAGCTTGGCCTGGATCGCCGCGTTGTCCCGGTTCTGGGTATTCTGGATCAGGAACACCATCAGGAAGGTGATGATCGTGGTGCCGGTGTTGATCACCAGTTGCCAGGTCTCGGAAAACTTGAAGATCGGCCCGCTCGCCGCCCAGCCGATCACGAGCAGCAGGCAGAGCCCGAAAGTCCACGGATTGCCGGCCGCCTTGGAGGTCCGGTTGGCGAAGCCGGCGAAGGCCTTGTCGATGCTCATGCCGCTCAAACGCGCGACGGCCGATCTCGTGGCGCCGCTTCACCTATCGCGCTTCAGGCGGCTCGCCGCGATGTTGCCAAAGGCGCCGAGGGCCGTCAGATAGCGCCATGCGCCCGGGGCCCGCAGCACCTCAGAGAGATCGCCATCCGCCTGGCCGCCGCGAGCCGGCCGCTTGAGGTTCCCCTACGAGCAGCCCCGGCTGGAACGCGAGCTCGCCGAGGCGCGCACGATCGAGGCGCTGGAGGCGCTGTTCTTCCAGGTCGGCCAGCTCCCCGAACAGTTCCGCACGCCCGCCATCTACGGCCGCGGCCTGTTCGCCAAGGGTCTGGACGACCTCGTCCCTCGCCTCGCGGGCCGCTTGCGCCTCGCCGACCAGCCGAACCCGCGCGGCAAATCCAACGACAACGTCTGCGTCCTGGCGACACAGTTCTACAAGACCGGCGGCCACACCCGCGTCGTCGCCGACATTATCGAGCGGCTTCAGCCGCAGGGCGCCGCGATCGTCGTCACCGATACCTATCGCGAGCAGCGCGTGGCCCAGTTCTTCCTCGAGGGCTCCCACCGCACGGTGCTGAACGAGCGCGCCCTCGTCCTCTGCACCGCCGGCACGCTCATGGAACGCGTGCTGGAGGCCTACATGGTCCTGGCCGCCATGCGTCCGTCGCGGATCATCCTGGCCACGCACCCGATGGACCTCGTGGGCGTCGTCGCCGCCTGGCCCTTCCGCGACGTGGTCGAGTTCCTGCACCACGCCGACCACTTCCCGGGCCTCGGCGCGACCCTGCCGTTCTCGGCCCACGTCGACCTGACCTACACCTGCCACCTGGCCTGCCGCGAGGCCGGCCTCGACCCGCTCTATGCCGGCATGGCGGCCCCGGAGCCGGGCCCTGTCGAGGCTTCCCCGATCCCCCGGCCGCCCGGCAGTCGCCTGCGCGTGGCCACCTGCGGCGCCCCGCACAAGTACCGCGGCCAGGGCCGCCATCGCTGGGCCGACTACGCCGTGGCCGTGCTGCGGCAGCCGGGCTCCGAGCTGATCCACGTCGGCCCCACCGACGACGCCCTGATCCAGGAGCTCACCGAGGCGCTCACCGCGGCCGGCATCCCGCTCGACCGCTACATCCTCGCCAACTATCAGCCCAACCTGCCGGCCGAACTCGCGAAGTACGGCGTCGACGTCTACCTCTCGAGCTATCCGGAGACCGGCGGCAAGGCGAACCTCGAGGCCATGATGGCCGGCGTCCCCGCCATCGTGCCGATCGACCCGACCCTGCCGCCGCTGATCCAGTACCGCTCGCCGCTGCCGCGCTGGCTGCCCGTCGGCTCGCCCGACGAACTGCCGGCCGCGATCGAGCGGGCGCGGGCGCTGAAGGCGGCCATGGCCGAGCCGGAAGAGGCCCAGGCGCTGGCGCGCGAGGCCGGCCGCTTCGACGACTACGCCGCCCTGCGTCCGCTCCAGCCCACGCCGGCCGGCGACGCCCTGCGCTAGTCCTCCTCGTCGGCGTCGAGGTCGGCAACCAGCCGCCGCAGGCGCGCCACGTCCTCGGGCGCCAGCGCCTTGGCCTGGGCGAAATGCGCCACCAGCGGCGCCAACTGGCCGCCGAACAGCCGGTCCAGCAGCCCCTGGCTCTCCGCCGTCACCCAGTCCTGGCGGCTCAGCAGCGGCGTGTAGATCACCATCGCCCCGCGTCGCTGCGATTTCAGCGCGCCCTTGCGGATCAGCCGGTGGATCAGCGTGCGGACCGTGGCCTCGCCCCAGCCGTTCGCAACCCCGGGCCCGGCCACTACCTGTTCGACGCCCGCGCCGTCGGCGCCGGCCTCGACGGCGGTCCAGACCGCCGCCATCACCTGGCTCTCGGCCTCCGAGATACGCAGTTCGGCCATCCCGGGCTCAGGCCGCCGCGCGGCGGATCCGGCCTTCCAGGTGCCGTTCGCAGACCACCGCCACCGTCGTCGCCAGCAGCCCCAGCATGATCTGCAGGCTCGCCTCGGCCAGCCCCGGCGCCATCACGGTCAGCGTCGGCGTCGGCCGCACGTTGGAGATCCCCAGGAAGCTCGCGAACATCACGTAGGACGCCGCCAGGCAGCCCAGCGGCACGCCCGCTGAACGCACGATCTTCAGGCGGCCCAGTGCGCCGGCCAGCGCCTTGGCGTCGCCCTTGCCCACCTTGCCCAGGGTCATGCCCCAGACGGCCAGCGACGCAAGGGTCGCGGCGAACAGCAGCACCATCACCAGCTTCATCTCGGTCGAGGCGTCGACGAACACGCCGCCCACCGTCAGCCGGTCCGCGACCGGTACGACCGTATAGGGCGCCTCCTGCGCCGCCGCCGCGCTCGCGGCGAACGCCGCAACCGCTCCGAGAGCCATCGTCCTCACCCACCGCATCGCGGCCTCCCAATTGTTATTACGCCTGTAGCAATTAAAAACTACAGACGTAACAACAACTGTCAACCAGCGGGTGCCGAACGCGGAACCCTAGACGCTCCGACGCCGGAACAGGCTCACGATGAAGAGCAGCAGGATCGCGCCCGCCGTGGCGACGATCAGGCTCGGGATCACGCCCGCGCCCGTGCCGATCCCCAGCGAGGTGGCGATGAAGCTGCCCAGGAAGGCGCCCACGACGCCCACGATCAGGTTGGTCAGCAGGCCATGGTTGCGATGCATGACCTTCTCGGCGATCCAGCCGGCCAGGATGCCGATCAGGATGGCGCCTATGATGCCTACGCCGTTCATTCGCATGTCCTCCGTTTTGCAGGAGGCCAAATGCGGAATCACGGCCGTGGTTGCAGGGCGCCTCAGTAGTATCGCGGCCCTGACATCATCATGCGGAGGTAGAGGATCGCCAGGATCAGGCCGCCCATCGAACTGAAGGGCCGGGCTTCGGCAAACTCGATCAACTGTCGCACGGGTTCGGGCACCGTGGTTACTCCTGCCCGCGACGTCCCCCGACGATTTATCGTGTTATATCAACGCTCTTAACGGCCACTGCATGATAACGGTTAATTGCGGGGTCGCACCGTCTTCGGGTCCAGCGCCTCGCCTTTCACCGGCTTCCCGTCCAGGTCGCGGCTCTCGATTGTTCGCGCCTGCAGCAGCGAATTGTAGATCGCCTCTTCGGTCGCGTCGGCCACCGCCACGAACAGTGGCGACATGCCGTCGTTGCCCAGTTCGGTCACCGCCCCCTCCCCGACCGTCGGGCCGCCGTGCGCCTCACGGCCTCGCTGGTGGAGAAGGCGATCGCATAGTCGCCCGACCCGTTGGTGAAGGCCGATCCGGTCCGCGCCACGCCCGCGAAGCTGCGCTTGGCCAGCCGCGTCAGGTTCCGGTCGCTCAGCGGCGCGTCGGTGGCGATCACGATCATGATCGAGCCGTCGGCGTTGGCCGGCGTGGCCGGGCCCCTCGGCGCATGTTCCTGCAGGTAATAGCGGCCCAGCCGCACGCCCACCGGATCGCCGCCGATGGTCAGCGTCCCGCCGTAGTTGGTCTGGACGAGGACGCCCACCGCATAGCCGCCCAGCGCCTTGGGCAGCACCCGCGAGCTGGTCCCGACGCCCCCCTTCCAGTCGAAGGCCATGGTGCCCGAGCCCGCGCCGACCGCGCCCTCTTCCACCGGCCCCGCCTTGGCGGCCTTCAGCGCCGACAGCACGTCGTCCGGTGTGATCACCCGCTTGCGGATGTTGTTCAGGTAGCCGTCGTTCGTCTCGCCCACGACCGCATTGACCGAGCGCACCTTCTCGTTGCCCGGCTGCTCCAGCGTCCAGGTGATCAGGGCGTCGGCCGCGCGGGGGACCGACAGCGTGTTGGTCAGCACGATCGGCGTCTCGATCTCGCCCAGCTCGACGATCTGGGTCACGCCCGTCAGCTTGCCGAAGCCGTTGGCCACCGCCACGCCGGCCGGGACCTTGTCCTGATAGACGTTGCCGCCATGGGGCAGGATCGCCGTCACGCCTGTGTGGATGTCGGGCGCCTCGTGCCGGGTAAGTTGCCCCACCTTCACCCCCGCCACGTCGGTGATCGCATTGGCGGGCCCCGGCGCGAACACGCCCGGCGCCACCACGGCCGAAAGCTATCGGGCTGTCAAATAGCTATGGGGAGGGCCCGCGCACCACATCGATCTCCGCTACGGTGTGAAGCGGCTCTTCATTAATCCCCACCTCCAATATCAGTCGATCCGGGCTAGAGAGTTGGATTGTGAATGGGGGACTTGGCAGCAAGGCCGATTTCGGGAATCGGCCCGAGATAGAGCCTGCCAGACTGGAAGCTAGCTCCGCCTCAATGTCTGCAAAGATCGCTCCTCCTTCGGTTCTGCAAATCACTTTCATGGTCATCTCGGCTTCGGGGGGGCCGTCCAAGACTAGAACGGGCACTAACCTGGAAGTCAGAGGAAAGCCTGGAACAACAATCTCTCCGGTATAGACGCCGAGAATTAGCAGCTTCCCGTTATTTTCGACTCTGACGTCTTCGCAAAAGAACCCAGCAGTCACCTGGGTCATCGCGCTGCTTCCTTCGCCTTCAGCACAATGCTGGCCGAACTGCTGGTTGCCTTTGCATCAGGTCTGGCGAATAGCGCCCAATTCGCGGCCTCCATCTTCTCGTACAGACCGTCGTCGCGCGCAGTTCCGTCAACACTCAACACATTGAGCCCGCCAAGTGTCCTGGTCGTGACGACACAGGGCTGACCTCCCAGCACGGCGGCGTGCGAGATAGGCTCCCGGGCGATGCTCGCAGTTTGCGCGAAGAGCATCTGATAGAGATTCTGCTGCTGAGCTTTGCGCTCGGCGATCTGAAGTTCCGTACCCATCCCGTACATGAGGCGGGCAGCCGTCTCGATCGTCATGTTCGATGGCTTCGCCAAGAGACGGGACACAAAGGCTCGCGACGCATCGATCCGCTTTGCAAGTTCGGCTCGCGTGAGCCCGCCTTGAGCCCTTTCCTGAAAGGCGTTGCGAACAACATTGTACAGCGCCAGCCGCGCGGATGTGCCAACGCTCTCGAGTTCTAGCGCCTTCAACTCCGCATGCGGGACCGCGTCCGACTCGATGTCGTTCAGCCAGTCCATGCCGTCAGAAGTCATCACAAACCGTCCTTATGTCCTCTGGTCTCGAACCGAAGCGCCTGGGTTCATACCAGTAAATTGCGTCCTCATCGGGGTGCCACGCATCGTGTTTCTCGACGCATGCGTTCAACGCCGCCAGCCATGGCGGAGAGCCTCGCTCGCCGAGCCGATCGCGGGGGCCGCCGGAGATAGCAACGAAGATATTCCGCGCTGGGATCAGGCCCAGTACGCGGGCGCCAGGCGGCGCGCCGGTCGCCCTCATCGACCACACGAACTTCGCCCCCGGTGGGGGTTCGTTGAGCGGCTTCAGTTGCGTGAACGGCACAATCGCGTCGCCCCGCTGCCAAAGAGCAATCAGGTCGATCATGTCTCGATACTGCTCGCGAATTCGGAGCGGATTCTCGTCGGCGATGGCCCGCCACGGCACCGAAAGGAGCTTCGCGGATCGCGCGGTGACAAAGACGCCACGCCTGGCGACTTGGACACCTGGTGCTTTCCATGGCTTGAGCTCCCCCGCCGCGACAAGGTCCTCTAGCGCTGCAGTTGTCAACATATAAGTAACGGCAACACAATGACCAGAGGGTGGTGGGGTTCCACGCAACAACTTGAGCGCACGTTAGCGTGAGCGCAATCACCCTATGGTGGAGCTATGCTGCCAGCGCCCGCGTCGGCAGATCCTCAATCATCCAGTCCGCGCCGATCGCCATGGCCTTCCCCACCAGCTGCTCGGCCAGTACGTCCGGGTGAACCTTGAACCAGGCGCCGTGGCTCGCGAGACCGCGCAGCTCCGGCTTCACCGCGTCGACGATCCGCTTCGCCACCGGCTGGCCGGCGACCCAGATGATGAACGACTGCTCCGGCCGGATGGGGCGCCGCCACGCCTGCCTCGATCTTCCGTCGCATGCCGCGCTCCTTCCGCCCTCAGGCCTCGGAGCTAAGGGCGCGTCGGCCCCTCCGATCAAGGCTCACCCCATCCATGACAGCGCGCCACCGGCCACGCGCCTTGCAGTCGCCCGCGGCTCGGCCGCCGGGGCGCCGCGCCGATTCAGGGCGAACTCCCCGAAGGCGTCGGCGCCGTGGCTCGCCTGGTCGTGCAGCGGCCCGCCATAGCTGCGCGTCACCCGGTTCCAGCGCTTGCGATACGCCCGCAGCCGCTCCAGCCCGCCGGCGCAACGCTCGGCGTCAAACCAGCACAACGGGATCATCAGGCGCGCTGCGTTCACCCGCTCCTCGGGATCGGCCGCGGCCCCGACCACGATGTTCGACAGGCCCAGCGACCCCAGGGTCTCGTAGCGCGACCGCCCGGTCGCCAGCTCGCGCACCATCACGTCGTGCGGCAGGTGGTGGTTGCCCCACAGATGGGGCCTCCCGCCCAGCGCCTGGCGCACCACCTCGGCCAGGCCCGCGCCGTTGGTCTCGAAATAGTCGACCACCCGCACCTCGCGACCCGCCTGCTGGAAGAACCAGACGGCTGTGTAGTCGTCGATCCCCAGGTCCCAGGCGGTGTCGACGCGCAGCGCTGGGTCCACGGGCACGCGTCCGATCCGTGCCCCCCGTTCCGCGTCGCTCAGCAGGCTCGCGTAGTAGGCGCCCGGCGCAGCGGCGTCGAAGTCCACCAGGTATTCCGAGGCGAACCGCGCCTCGCCCTCTTCGTTCGATCCCAGCTCGGCGATCATCTCGCGGCGCTCGCGGTCGAGCTGCTCCGGGCTGAAGACGCGGGTCGCCGTGGCCGGGCTCTTCAGGCAGAACCATTCGGGGTCGCGGCTGCGCGCCTCGAACGCCCGCGTCGCGTGGTTGCGCCCGCGCGGCGTCCACAGGAACAGCGCCCAGCCATCGTTTTCGAGCAGGATCGGCCGGATGTAGCTCCAGGCCTCGGGCCGGGCCAGGGCCCACTCCGACATCACCACCCCGGCCGTCGAGGCGCCCACCAGGCTGTTGTAGTTGTCCGAGCCCAGAACCTGCCAGGTCGAGCCGTTGCCCAGCACCACCTGCATCTCGCCTTCGTGGAACGTCGGCTTCATCACCGGCGGAAACGCCTCCTCGATCCGCCGCCGGCCGGTGTGCGGATTGACGGCGTCCCAGATCGCCTTGCGCCCCTGGGCCTGCTCAGGCAGCAGGTGCCAGTAGCTCCCCGGCCGGGTCCACGCCGACCACGCCGCCCAGTGCAGCGCCACTTCGTCCTTGCCCCAGCGCCGGTGCGCCACCACGTCGGCGCGCCTCATGCCGGACAGCAGCGCATCCCACAGGCCCACCTGGTGCTCCCGCGGCTCCCAGTCCAGCGGCAGGCCCATCTTCGTCTCGGCGGCGGCCTTCGGGGTCTTCTCGGCCTCCGCCTTCGCGGCCTCGGGCGCCTTCGCCTTGCGGGTCCTCGGCGCCTTGGGCTCCGATGTCTTCGCGCTCCGCTTCGCGGTCACTCGACGCCCTCCGGCTTGAGCTCGCGCACGACGACGCTGCCGTCCTCCTGCACCACGCGCTCGAAGCGGCGGATGTAGAACACCACCTGCGGCGCGCCTTCCGCCTCGGCCGCCTCGCCCTTGCCTGCGCCCTTCCCGGCCGTACGCGGCCGCGGCGCGATCAGCGACGCCCGCTTCAGCAGCGTCGAGATCATCAGCCGGTCGCGCGTGGCCGTTTCCTTGGTCGAGTCCTCAGCGATCGTCATCGCCCGGTCGGCGCAGGCGCGCGCGCCGGCCTCTCGCGCCTGGATCAACTGCTCGCCGAACTCCGGATACCTGCGCTCCCACACATAGACGCTGCTGTAGGCCGCCATGTCCTCGTCGCGGCAGATCCTGGAGAGCGGTTCCCCCTCCGCCAGCCGCGCGCAGATCCTGCCGGCCAGCGCCTTCGAGTAGCGCTTGCGCGCCGGCTGCGCCTCGCCATCGCCCTTGGACTTCGCCGCTTTTGGTCCAGCCGGCCTGCGTCCACGCGTCGTCGCCATGACGTCGATCCTCTCTCGGAGTTGCGGCGGCGCAGGCCGCTGGCCGTTGGGGCCACGGCCGAGCTTGCGCGCCCGTCCACGAGCCGGCCGGGCGCGCGGCGCCACAAACCCGGCTCAATTTACGCGTGTGCTCACACGCGTCTGGGCGCGACTCGCGCCCGTAATATCCAGATGCGGTGAGGGCCGCAGACGGCCGGTCGAACCGGCCTAGTTGATGGGGAGAGCGTGTTGATGCCCTCTGAGGCCGACTACCGCAGCCAGGCGGAAGCCCTTCTTCGCCTGGCCGCCGCCACCGAAAACATGCGCGATCGCAGCGACCTCATCGACGAGGCGACCCGCTGGAACGCCCTCGCCGCGAAAGCCCGCGCCAAGGAGGAAACCGGCCTCGCCCGTCGGCCGCCCGAGCGTGCGTCCTTCGCCGACCCGGACGTCTACTCTCCCCGCCGGACCGATCCGCGAAACGAGGACACCGACGAGCTCAGGCGAGACGAACGTCGCTCCGCCTCGCGCCGCCGCGCGTCCCCGCTCCGCTGGTTCCTGGGATTGTCCTGAAGCGTTCCCAATCCCTCGTGCGGACTCTTCAACGCTGACAGAACTCTCTCAAATTCGCGCGAGGATGTCAAGAACAAAATAGGAACATCACGCACCGACGCCGGCCGCGAGGATGTCCAGCGCCACCTTCAGCACGGCCTCCAGCCGCCCCGCCTCGCGATCGCAGGTGGCCGCCTCGCGAGGCGTCTTTTCCTCCCCGCAGATCAGGTCGCAGGCCGCGACCAGGTCGGCCTGCCGCCACAGCCGGTTGCGGAATTCCAACAGCTTCTTCCGCGCCAGGTCGGTCCGCTCGCCCTGCGCCAGCACCTCGGATATCTCCGGGACCACGAACTCGCCCCGGATGCGCGGCGCCAGGGTCGAGGGGATCGCCTTCTCCATCTTCACCCGCCGATAGGCCCAGCCATAGCGCTCGCCGGCCGCCTTCGCCGCCGCGTCGATCCGTCCACGGCCCTCCAGCCACTCTAGCCCCGTCTGCCGCCGGTACGGCTGGGCCCGCGGTCCGCGCCGCCCAGGCTCCGGTCCTTCGATCGCCTGGCCCCGAGCCCGCGACAGCGCCACCGTCTCGGCCACGCCCCCGGCCACGGCCGCCGCCTCCGCGCGCGCCTTCGCCTGCCGCTCCAGCCGCACCAGCCGGTCTCGCGCCGCCCGCTGCGCCTTCAGGGTCGGATCGCGTTGCGTCCTGGGCCCGCTCATCGACCGCACCTGCGCGCGACGACCGCGTCCGCCAGGCGGTAGACCGCCTCCGACGCCTCGGCCTCGCCCTCGATGACCACCAGCCCGGCGGCCGTGTGCGCCAGCAGCTCCCGCAGGAACCGCCCGCGCTCGCCGGCTCCACGCCGGCTCAGCGCGCCCGCCACCAGCGCGGCGGCGTCCTCTTGCCTCCTCATCGGCGCAGGACCGGGAAACCGCCCGCGCTGGCGGCCGCCGCCCCGATGACCGCCGCGACGTGCTCGTCGTGCCGGGCGAACCGCGGCCTCATGCGGTGCATGGCCTTGCCGGGCCGGGCGACATTGAAGATCGCCTCCAGCTTCTGGGCGTGGCCCAGGCTGATGGCCAGTTCCGCCTGGGCGCGGCCGGGGGATGCGCCGCCGTACCGGAGCGCGGCGTAGCTCGAAGGTATGTGGGATGAAGTTGCCATATGCAGAATGTAGGAAAACTACAGTCTGTTGCGCAACCTTTCTCTGTAATTTATCTACAGCGCCATGGACGGTCGCGCACAACGCCTCAGACAGGCCCGGATCGACAGAGGCTACGACACAGCTGCGTCAGCTGCGGACGCACATGGCTGGAGCCGCAACACCTACGCGTCGAACGAGAACGGCAACGCCCCCTTCTCCTACCGGCGGGCCAAGGAGTACGCGTCCGCCTTCGGGGTCAGCCCCGAGTGGCTCTACGACGCCGCCGGCGCGGCGCGACCGGCCGTCGAGGGCTTCGTCCCGGTCGTGGGCTCGGTGGGCGCCAATCCCGACGGAACGGTCCTCTTCGCCCTCGGCCACGACCCCGCCGACCTGGTGCCGATTCCCCCGGGCGGCAGCGACCAGGCCCGCGCCCTGAAGGTCGTCGGCCATTCCATGCGCGGCGTCGCCGACGACGGGGCGATCATCTATTTCGAGGACCAGCGCACCGCCCCCTCGCCCGACATGCTGGGCCACGTCGTGGTGGTCGAGCTCGAGACCGACGAGGTGCTGGTCAAGCGCCTGCTGCGCGGTTCGCGGCCCGGCCTCTACGACCTGGAGAGCGCCGCCGCGCCGATGCGCCACGACGCCCGCCTCCGCTGGGCCGCCCACATCACCGCCATCATCCCGCCTTTCCAGGCGCGCCGCATCCTGCGCGGCGCGGCGTAGAAAATATCCACGGACCGCCAAACCAGGAACTGTAGATTACATGTGCAACGAATACGCCCAGGAGCGCTCCCTCGACGAGCTGCTGCGGGAGTTCGGCCAGCTCGAGCTGCCGCTGACCTGGGATGGCGGTGCGCCCAACATGGAGCCGCGCGCCTCGATCCGGCCCACCGATCCCGGCTACATCGTCACCGGTCGCGACGGTGGCGCCGTGATCTCGCAGATGCGCTGGGGTTTCCCCGGCCCGCGCGGGCCGATCATCAACTTCCGCTCGGACGGCCGCAGCTTCCCGAAGGGCCGCTGCCTCGTGCCGATCGACGCCTTCTTCGAGTTCACGGGGGCCAAGGCGCCCAAGTCCAAATGGCGCTTCACCGCCACGGACGACACCGTCCTGGGCGTCGCCGGCCTGATCCGCGACGACCGCTTCACCCTGCTCACCGGCCCGCCGGGGCCCGACATCGCGCCCTACCACGACCGCCAGATCGTGATCCTGCCTTGCGAACACTGGGCCGCCTGGCTGGACACCGGCCGCCCCGCGCCGCCGCTGGCCCCCGCGCCGCCAGGGACTCTCAAGGTCGTGCAGATCCGTTAGGAACCCACAGCCACGCTTGCGCGCTCTTCCGGCGTCACAGACGTCGGGAGCCCGTCCTCATCATGAAAGCCGCAACGCTCGCCTTCGCCCTCGGCCTCACCGGGACGCTCGCACTGGCCGCCCGTCGCGCCCTGCGGCGCTCTACGGCAGGTCCTCGGCCAGGATCGCCATCTCGAACATGAACGAGCCGTCCTCGTCCTCGTCCTGGAAGACGACGCCGATGAATTCCTCGCCGATGTAGACCTCGGCGGAATCCTTCTGCTTCGGCCGGGGCATCAGCGTGATCCGGGCGTTGGCGAAGGTCCCGCGCAGATGCCCTTCGATCTTGCGGATAGCTCTTTCGTCCACGCGAACGCTCCTAGGGGGGTCAGTTTCGGCGCGAACCTACAGAAAGCCGTTCCGCGGCGAAACCTCAGATCACGTAGTCGTACACAGCATCGGCGAGCGTATGGTCCATGCTCTTCGCCGGCTCCTCGCACGTCGGGCAGTTCACCAGGCGCGCCGGCACCCCGGCCGCGGTGCATCCCGGCGGCACCGGCTTCAGCACCACCGAGCCCGACGCGATCTTGGCGTAGTCGCCGATCTCGATGTTGCCCAGCACCTTCGCGCCCGCGCCCAGCAGCACGCCCTTGCCGATCTTCGGATGGCGGTCGCCCCGCTCGGCGCCTGTGCCGCCCAGGGTCACGCCCTGCAGCATCGAGACGTCGTCGCCGATCACGGCGGTCTCACCGATCACGATGCCCGTGCCGTGGTCCACGAACACGCCACGGCCGATCTTGGTGGCTGGGTTGATGTCCACCTGGAATAGCTCGCTGGAGCGGCTCTGCAGGTAGAACGCCAGGGTCTCGCGACCCTCATTGTACAGCCAGTGCGCCACCCGGTGCGTCTGCAGCGCCAGGAAACCCTTGAAGAACAGGAACGGCTGGACATAGCCCTTGCAGGCCGGGTCGCGCTCGAACACCGCCTTCAGGTCGGCTTCCGCGGTCTCCACGATCGACGGATCGGCTTCGTAGGCTTCCTCGACCGTGTCGCGCAGGCTCATGGCCCGCAGTTCCTGGTCGCCAAGCTTGCGCGCCAGCTGATAGCTCAGCGCGTCGCCCAGGCTGTCGTGGTTCAGGATCACCGCCGCCAGCAGACTGGCCAGCGCGGCTTCGTTCTTGGCGGCGGCGTAGGCCTCGTTCCGCAGCGCGGCCCAGACAGGCGGCGGCGTGGCGGGGTTCACCACCTCCAGACGCTGACTCATGGTCTCCTCCCGACCCATAGGCTTCTCCCTAGCCTAGCATGGCGCATGCCAGGGCACGCGCCAAAAGCCCTTCGCGAGCCATATGGTAAGCCTTGAGCAGCATCGCCACTGTCAGCATGTCCTTGAGATCGCCGGCCATCGCGGCGTCCAGCGCCTCGCGGAACGGGACCCGCGCGGTCTCCAGCGCCTCGGTGTCGTCCATCTCCTGTCCGGCCCGCGCCCGCGACAGGCCCAGCGCGAGGTAGCCGAACATCGTCTCGTCGGTGACCGAGTTCGAGAGCTGCGCCTGCATCACCTCGTGCCACTCGGCCGCCTGTAGCCCGGTCTCCTCGGCCAGCTCGCGCTTGGCGCTCTCCAGCGGGTCGTGCTCGATCGGCCCGCCGCCCTCCGGGATCTCCCAGCTGTAGTCCCCGGCCGGAAAGCGGTTCTGGCCGACCAGCACCGTCGTCCCGTCATCGAACAGCGGCAGGATCGCGACCGCGTAGTTCTTGAAGCTCACCAGCCCGTACTGCGCCGGCGCGCCCGTCGGGGCCGTGGCGGCATATTCGGTCACCCGGATCCAGGGGTTGTCGAAGATCGGCCGCCCCTCCCCGCGCACCCAGGGTCGGCCATGCGATCGCAGCCAGGCGGGCTTATCCCCCATCGTTTCGGTCTCCTCGCCTTGCGGTTCGCGTTCGCGCCCCCATAAAGAGGCTCCCGTATCGGCATCCTAAACGCCGGAGCCCCCTTGCCGTCAGCCCTGCCGCCCGCCCCCGAATTCGGCGCTCCGATCGCGCTCAGCGCCTCGCCCGAGGTGCTGCGCTTCCTGGCGCTGCGGCGCTCGACGCCCGCGCTGACGCTGGTCGAGCCCGCGCCCACTGCCGACCAGCTCGCCGACCTGCTGCGCATCGCCGCCCGCGCGCCTGACCACGGCAAGCTCGCCCCCTGGCGGTTCGTGGTCCTGGAAGGCGGCGGTAAGACGGCCTTCGCCGCGAAGCTCGACGCCCTCGCGCGGCAACGCGACGATCCCACCCTGGCCGCCAAGCTGGGCAAGTTGAAGGTCCCGCCCATGGCCGTGGTCGTGGTCTCGGCCCCCAAGGCCGCCTCGATCCCCGAGTGGGAACAGCTGCTTTCGGCAGGCGCCGTCTGCACAAACCTGCTCGACGCCGCCCTGGCCATGGGCTTCGGCGCCAACTGGATCACCGACTGGTACAGCTACGACGCCGAGGCGACCGCGATCCTGGGTCTGGCCGAGGGCGAAAAGGTCGCCGGGTTCATGCTGATCGGGACCGCCCGGGAAGCGCCGCTGGAGCGGGAAAGGCCCGAGCTCGATCCTCTCGTCACCCGCTGGGAACCCTGAGCGCGGGGCCCAGAAACACGGCGGCCGGACGACGCGCCGCGCCGCCCGGCCTGAGGTGACACGCCCGAGGAGAGTTGGGCAAGTTCAGGTATAGGCTTCTCGGCGGGTTTTGGGAAGCCCGAATGGCCCTCGCCGCGAGTCAGCCCGCATTTTTCCCGCAGGGCGAGAACAGGACCCGCCCGATCTCGCGCCACGGTATGTTGGCTCACCTTGACGCACAACAGCCAGGCGCCAGCCACGTTGCTTGCCGCTCTACAGTATTCCTAAGCTGTCAAACTGACGCCGATCTCAATTTCGGACGCGGATATGTTCAACCACGACCTCGATAGGGCGCCACGCCTTGGTCGGGCAACCACAGTCCTTCCGGCGCGGGGCCGGTCTGCCAGAAAACGTCGATCGGTATCCCGCCGCGCGGGTACCAGTACCCGCCGATCCTGAGCCATTTCGGCGAAAGCTCGCTGACCAGCCGCTTGCCGATCGCGACGGTGCAGTCCTCGTGGAACGCGCCGTGGTTCCGGAACGAGCCGAGGTAGAGCTTCAGCGACTTCGACTCCACCAGCCAGTCGCCGGGCACGTAGTCCAGCACCAGGTGCGCGAAGTCGGGCTGGCCCGTCACCGGGCACAGCGAGGTGAACTCCGGCGCGGTGAACCGGACCAGGTAGGCCGTTCCGGGGTGCGGGTTGGGGACGCGTTCCAGGACCGCCTGCTCGGGGCTGTCGAAGCCCCGCGTCTCGCGGCCCAGCTGCGTGAGATGGGTCTCTTCCATGGCGGGCGCTTTACCGGCTACTAGCCCCCCGAACAACAGTGGGAGGGGCGCATGGCCCAGGGCGATTATCAGGACTTCGTGGTGGTGGTGACGGGTGCGTCCACCGGGCTAGGCCGTGCGGTGGCCGTCGAAGTGGCGTCCCGCGGCGCCAAGGCTGTGGCCATCAACTACGCCCGCAGCCGCGACGACGCCGAGGAGACCGCCCGCCAGTGCCAAGCCCACGGCGCCGAGACGGTCCTGGTCCAGGGCGACGTCGCCAACGACGACGACTGCCGCAAGATCGCGGCCGCCGCCCAGCCCTACGGCCGCGTCGACGCGCTGTTCAACAACGCGGGCGTGACCCGGTTCAACAATCACGCCGACCTGGACGGCGTGTCGGCCCAGGACTTCCTCGACCTCTACTCGGTCAATGTGGTCGGGGCCTACCAGATGGTCCGCGCCTGCCGCAGCCTGCTGGAGGCCGCGCCGCGTCCGGGCGCCGTGGTGATGACCGCCTCGATCGCGGGCGTCACTGGCATCGGCTCCTCTGTGCCCTATGCCGCATCCAAGGGCGCCCTCAACACCATGACCCTGTCGCTGGCCCGCGCGCTGGCGCCGAAGATCCGGGTCAACGCCATCTGCCCCGGGTTCATCGACACGCCCTGGTTCGGCAAGGGCCTGGGCGAAGCGGCGGCCGAGCGCGTGCGCGCCAACGCCGCCGCGGGCACTCCGCTCAAGGCGGCCTCGACGCCCGAGGACATCGCCGCGTCGGCGGTGTTCCTGGCCTCCCCCGCCTCGCGCCACGTCACGGGCGAGACGCTGCTGGTCGACGCGGGCTCCCACCTGGGATTCGCACCCCTGGTTGCACGGTAACGTCCCCGTCCCACCGGGCTGCGCATTTTTACGGCGCCCTTATCTTCAGGCGCCCAATCTCGCATCACCCCCTCTATGGCTTGGCTGTCGCGGGTTCGTCACGTTGTTATCCGCCGGCAGGCACGACGACGATGACGACGCCCGTCGGCCTCGGCCGGACGGACGTGAGAGGGGATACGAGAATGAGAACGCTGAAAATCGCGCTGGCGGCCGCTGTCGGCTCGCTGGCGCTGGCCGGCGCCGCACAGGCGCAGGACGAGAGCCCGAAGTTCGCTTTTAACGTCGGGGCCGCGACGGACTACGTCTTCCGCGGCCTGAGCCAGACCGACGAGGACCCGCAGGTCTTCGGCGGCGTCGATATGACCATGGGCCTGGGCTACGCCGGCGTGTGGGTGTCGAACGTCGACTTCGGGAACGGCACCGACGCCGAGTTCGACCTCTATGCGGGTCTGAAGCCGACCGCCGGCCCGGTCAGCTTCGACATCGGCATCATCTACTACGGCTACGTCGACCAGCCGAAGGGCTCCCACGAGGACTACTTCGAAGCCAAGGTCGCCGCCTCGGTCCCGGCCGGCCCCGCGACCCTGGGCGCGGCGGTCTACTACTCGCCCGAGTTCTTCGGGAAGACGGGCGACGCCTGGTACTATGAGGCCAACGCCCTCGTCGCGATCCCGGACACCAAGTTCACGATCAACGGCGCCATCGGCCGCCAGGAAGTCGAGAAGGCCTTCGACTACACCACCTGGAACATCGGCCTTGGCTACGCGCTGACCGACCACATCTCGTTCGACGTCCGCTACTGGGACACGAACCAGGGCAATGCGGTCACCGGCGGCCTCGGCGACAGCCGGGTCGTGGGCGGCATCAAGCTGGTCTTCTGATCGAAACCAAAGCTTAGCCTTTGAGGCTCTACGGAAGCCGTCGCGGATCCCGCGGCGGCTTTTCCGTTGCGCCAGGGGACGCGTGTTCCTAAGTTCGGCCGCGCTCGCCGAACGCCTGCTCGATGAGTAGAGGGCGCTCTGATCGCGGAAAAATTCCGCCAAGTCCAAGTTTTGCTGGCTGCCCGCGCGACCGGGCCTATGGTTGGGAATCGACACGTGAGCGGAGTACGGCGCATGGAGCGGATGGCCGTCCGGGCCCAGACCGTCGTCTTCGACATGGTCCTCGCCGCCCTGGCCTTCGCGATCGCCTTCTTCGTCGCGCCCACCCAGCCCGAGCTCGGTTTCGGCAAGGAAGGCGCCCTCAGCTTCTTCCAGCTCGCCGCCCTCTACGCCGCCATCGCCGGCGTCTTCAGCCTGATCTTCCGGCGCGAGCTGTCGCCTTGGCGCTACGTCTCGATCCCCGACGCCCTGGTCCTGGCGCGCAGCGCGCTGCTGACCGTCGGCGTCTTCCTGCTGTCGGTCTTCGTGCTGGACCGCGCCGAGGGCCTGCCGCGCTCGACGCTGGTCATGGCTCCGCTGTTCCAGATGGTCAGCGCCATGGGCGTCCGCATCCTGCGCCGCGCCCTGCACGAGCACGCCCTGGAGAGCTTCTCGCCGCTCAAGACCATCACCGAGCGGCTGACCCAGGCGCCGTCCCTGCTGCTGATCGGCCCGCCCTCGCTGGCCGACACCTACCTGCGCGACGTCGCCCGCAGCCACGACCACACCTACACGCCCGTCGGCATCATCGGCACCGACCGTCGCGACGTGGGCGCCCAGGTCCGCGGCGTCTGCATCCTGGAAGCCATCGACCGCCTCGACGAGGCCCTCGCCGACCTGCGCCGCTGGAACCGCTATCCGCGCGCCATCCTCTTCCTCGAGGAGCCGGGCAAGCTGAAGGGCCTGACCGCCGACGTCCTGGGCCGCCTCAAGACCGACGGCATCCGCCTGCTGCGCCTGCCTTCGATCGTCGAGCTCTCGCAGCACGACGGTCTGACCCTGCTCCCGATGCGCGACATCAACATCGAGGAGCTCCTGGCCCGCGAGCCGATCGAGCTCGACCGCCGCGCCATCGGCGGCCTGATCAAGGGCCGTCGCGTCCTGATCACCGGCGCCGGCGGTTCCATCGGCTCCGAGCTGTGCCGGCAGGTCGCCGCGTACAACTGCGCCCACCTAAGCGTCGTCGACTTCTCCGAGACCGCGCTGTTCGAGATCGAGCGCGAGATGCGCGAGACCTTCCCGCACATCTCGGTCAAGGCCGTGCTCTGCGACGTGCGCGACGCCCAGCGCATCGCCGGCGCCTTCGGCCGCGAGATGCCCGACCTCGTCTTCCACGCCGCGGCGCTGAAGCACGTCTCGATGGTCGAACGCCATCCCACCGAGGGCATCCTCACCAACGTCATCGGCACCTGGAACGTGGCCGAGGCCTCCAAGGCCTGCGGCGCCGGCCAGATGGTGCTGATCTCCACCGACAAGGCAGTCGACCCCACCAACGCCATGGGCGCCACCAAGCGCCTGGCCGAGGCGGTCATCCAGGCCCAGCAGGCCACCAGCAACAGCGACACCCGCTTCTCAGCCGTGCGCTTCGGCAACGTCCTGGGCTCGTCGGGCTCGGTGGTGCCGATCTTCAAGTCGCAGATCGAGCGTGGTGGCCCGGTGACCGTGACCCACCAGGACATGACCCGCTTCTTCATGACCATCCCCGAGGCGGCCCAGCTGGTGCTGCACGCCACGGCGGCCTGCCATGAGGACGACCGCCGCGACTCGCGCCTGTTCCTGCTGGAGATGGGCGAGCCGGTCAGCATCATGGAGCTGGCCCAGCAGATGATCGCGCTCAGCGGCCGCCGGGACATCGACATCGAGATAACGGGCCTTCGTCCGGGCGAGAAGCTGACCGAGGCCCTGCTGGACGAGACCGAGCACGCCCTGCCCGCCGCCCCCAAGGTGATGGAGGTCATCTCCAACTCGGCCGTCCGGGTCACGCCGGGCCATCTGGAGGCTCTGGCCGAGGTCGTGGAGGCGGGCAGCGTCGACGACGTCCGCGCCATGCTGTTCGACCTGGTCGCCCAGGTCCGCGGCGAGAAGGCGGCCGCGCCCCCGAACCTGCGGGTCGTCACCGGCGGCTAGTCCGAGGCGGGCCCTGAAACGACAAAGGCCGCGGGTCGCCCCGCGGCCTTTTCGTTTGCGCGGACGGAGGCCTATTCGGCCGCGACGATCCGCTCGTCCTCGACGTCGTTGGCCGCCTGCAGGCGGGCGACGAGGCCATCGTACTCTTCCCACAGCGCCTTGGGCGTATGCTCGCCGAAGCGCTCATAGAAGGCCGGGATCAGTGCAGCTTCCTGGGTCCAGATCGCCGGGTCGACGGTCAGCAGCAGCTCGAGCTGGGCGTCGGTCAGGCTGACGCCCGACAGGTCCAGGCTGGCCTTGGTCGGCACCTTGCCGATCGGCGTGTCGACCGCGTCGGCCTTGCCGTCCAGGCGCTCGGCGATCCACTTCAGCACGCGGCTGTTCTCGCCGTAGCCCGGCCAGACGAACTTGCCGCGCTCGTCCTTGCGGAACCAGTTCACGAAGAAGATGCGGGGCAGCTTGGACGGGTCGGGCGCGGTCTCGCCCATCTTCAGCCAGTGGCCGAAGTAGTCGCCCATGTTGTAGCCGCAGAAGGGCAGCATCGCGAACGGGTCGCGGCGCAGCTCGCCGATGGCGTTCTCGGCCGCCGCGGTGCCTTCCGAGGCCACGTTCGAGGCCATGAAGACGCCGTGGCGCCAGTCGCGGGCTTCCGTCACCAGCGGCACGGCCGAGGCGCGGCGGCCGCCGAACAGGATGGCCGAGATCGGCACGCCCGCCGGGTCTTCCCACTCGGGCGCCGCCACCGGACATTGCGAGGCCGGCACGGTGAAGCGGGCGTTGGGGTGCGCGGCAGGCTCGGCGCTCTCGGGGGTCCAGTCGCGGCCCTTCCAGTCGATCAGATGTGCCGGCGGCTGTTCCGTCAGGCCTTCCCACCAGACGTCGCCGTCGTCGGTCAGGGCGACGTTCGTGAAGATCGAATTGCCCCACAGCGCGTCGACGGCGTTCTTGTTGGTCACCTCGCCGGTGCCCGGCGCCACGCCGAAGAAGCCGGCCTCCGGATTGATGGCGTAGAGGCGGCCGTCCTCGCCGAAACGCATCCAGCAGATGTCGTCGCCGATGGTCTCGGCCTTCCAGCCGGCCAGGGTCGGCTGCAACATCGCCATGTTGGTCTTGCCGCAGGCGCTGGGGAACGCGGCGGCCACGTACTTCACCTCGTTGGCGGGCGAAGTCAGCTTCAGGATCAGCATGTGCTCGGCGAACCAGCCCTCGTCGCGGGCCATGACCGAGGCGATGCGCAGCGCGAAGCACTTCTTCCCGAGCAGGGCGTTGCCGCCGTAGCCCGAGCCGTACGACCAGATCTCACGGCTCTCGGGGAAGTGGACGATGTACTTGATCTCGTTGCAGGGCCAGGCGACGTCCTTGACGCCATCGACCAGCGGCATGCCCACCGTGTGGACGCAGGGGACGAAGAAGCCGTCGTCGCCCAGCATGTCGAGGGCGCCCTTCCCCATCCGGGTCATGACCTTCATCGACACCGCCACATAGGCGCTGTCGGTGATCTCGACGCCGATCTGGCTGATCTTCGAGCCCAGCGGGCCCATGCAGAACGGCACAACGTACATGGTGCGGCCGCGCATCACGCCCTTGAAGAGGTCCTTCAGGTCGGCGCGCATCTCGGCGGGTTCGAGCCAGTTGTTGGTCGGGCCGGCGTCTTCGGGCTTCTCGGAGCAGATGAAGGTGCGGCTCTCGACGCGGGCCACGTCACGCGGATCGGACGCGGCGTAGAACGAGTTCGGACGCTTCTCGGGGTTGAGCGGCTTCAGCGTGCCGCCGGCCACCAGTTCGCCGGTCAGGCGGGTCCATTCCTCATCCGACCCGTCGCACCACACCACGCGGTCCGGTTGGGCCAGGTCGGCGATCTCACGCACCCACTGTACGAGCTTGGCGTGTTTCGTCGGCGCGGGCTCGAGTCCCGGGACGGTCTTCAGGCTCATCGACAACAACTCCTTGGACCCATTTCGGCACAGCGGGCGCGCCCGCGCGCTCTCTAGGCGAGAGCAATTCTCATAGAACGGGAACGTACGCCTGCATACCTTGGGCCAGCCCGAACGCCTTCGAGTCCGCGTGATCTTGCTGAATGTTATGCGGGAATCCGGGAGGCGCCTGTGGATAAGTCTGGCAGACGCAGCGTCAGCCCCGGGCGCCGCTACGTCAGGCGCAGGCTCCCTCGCGAATCACCGATATGCGGAAAGTGGACGTGCGGGCCGCTCCCCCGCGACCCGCACGCCGGTGACACCGCCCCCCAGATCGGCCGCCGCGAGGCGCCGTCAACCATGCGGTATCCATGCCTAGACGCCGCCGAACGCGCTTCCCCCCCGCCCATCGCGACGAAGTTGGCGCAGAGGCCGTAATGAGGCATGACTTCACGTCAGGCTTCACAGTTCCCGCGGCCATGGATCGACCTCGCCAGCGCCCGATCGTGTCGCCCGCCCCGGCCCTCCGGCGCGGAGGGCCGCGCGCGTGACCGCGGCGACCGATCCCGAGGCGCCGCGCACCGGCCCGACCGATCCGCTGCTCGAGATCTACCTGGAGCGGCGGACCAACCTCGTCCGCTTCTTCGCCGCCCGTACGGGCTCGCGCGCCGCGGCCGAGGACCTGGCCCAGGAACTCTACGTCAAGCTGGCCACCCGCGACCCGCTGGTGACGGCCGAGAACCCGGTCGCCCTGATCTACCGCATCGCCACCAACGTCATGCTGGACCGCGCGCGGGGCGAGGCCCGCGCCGTGGCCCGCGACGCGGCGTGGCGGCGCGTGGCCCATGCCACGTCCGGTGGCGAGGACGTGGCCGACGAGGCGCCGGCCGACGAGGTCGTCGCCTCGCGCCAACGCCTGCGCCAGCTCGTCGACGCCGCCGCCGAGCTGCCGCCCCAGATGCAGCGGGCCTTCCGCCTGCACAAGCTTGAGGGCCGCAGCCACGCCGAGACCGCCCAGGTCATGGGCTTGTCCGTGAAATCGGTGGAGAAGCACATCTCGGCCGCGCTCAAGGCGCTCACAGCGAAGCTTGGCCGATGACCAACCATAAATTGCACCATTCCACTGGGGGGCGTCGTCGAGCGGCGGCGTCTACTCCTGCGACGGGCCGTCGCACGCGACGGCTGTGGAAGGGTTCATGATCAACGGGTGGCGATACGGCGACGACGCGCGGCGCGAGGACGCCGCGGCGTGGGTCGTGCGGCTTGAAGCCGGGGACCTCGGGGAGACCGAGGCCGTGGCCTTCGACGCCTGGCTGTCGGCCAGTCCGCAGAACGCCGCCGCCTTCGACGCCGCCCTGGCCGTCTCGCACTCTTATGCGGCCGCCGCCGACGAGGTCGCTCACGAGCTCTCCACGCGCCGCGTCACGCCCGCGCCGATGGGCCGCCGGGCCGTCATCGGCTTCGGCGCGGTGGCCGCGGCCGCCGCCATGGCCCTGCTCGTCGCGCCCCAGCTTTCCGGGCCGCAGACCCAGACCTACGAGACCGCCAAGGGCGAGCGGCGCACGATCCAGCTCGCCGACGGCTCCACCGTCGACCTGAACGGCGGCACCCGCCTCTCGGTCCGCCTGGGCCACGACGCCCGCCAGGTGGCCCTGGCCGAGGGCCAGGCCGTGTTTGATGTTGCGCACGATGCGCGCAAACCCTTCTACGTCGCCGCCGGCGACCGCACCGTGCGGGTCGTGGGCACCCAGTTCGACGTCCGCCGCCTGGGCGGCAAGGTGTCGGTGACGGTCGCGCGTGGCGCGGTCGAGGTCCGCCCGGCCGAGGGCGCGACGGGCAAGTCCTATCGCCTGCATCCCGGCCAAAAGCTCGACCATGTCGAGGGCCAGGCGCTGACCCGCGTCGCCGCCGCCGAGGCGGATGAGGTGCTGGGCTGGCGTTCCGGCCGCCTAGTCTATCGTCAACAGCCTTTGGGCGAGGTAGTCGACGATCTCAACCAGCAGTTTGCCACGCCGATCCGCCTGGAAGACCAGAGCCTGGCCGCCACGCCCATCTCCGGCGTGCTCGTCCTCGACGATCAAGCTGCGGTAATCCGTCGCCTGGCCTTGCTGGTTCCCATCCAAGCTGTACGTTCCGGCCCGGGCTTGGTCCTGCGGCGCGATCCTGCGTCGGACCGCCAGTGAGGGCGCGGAACCATACCGAGGCGCGGTTTGCCTCTGCGGACGTTGCTGAGCGGCGTCGCTCTCGCTTGCGTGGCGGGGCGCGCTGAGGCCGCCGACGCGCGCCTGCGCTTCTCGATCCCGACCCGCTCCTACGCCGACGCCCTGATCGACCTCGGCCTGCAGGCCAACATCTCGATCCTGGGCACGGCCAGTTGCGGCGGCGACGGCCGCGTCGCGCTCTCCGGCCGCTACACCGTGCGGGAGGCGCTGGAGCGCCTGCTCGATGGCGCCCCCTGCCGATTCAGCATCGTCGACGCCCGCACGGTGCGCATCCTCCCGGCGGCCCAGGCGTCCGCGCCGCCTGTCGCAACGCGCGAGGCGCCCCGCGTCGCGGCCCTGGTCTCGGAGGTCGTGGTCACCGCCACCAAGCGCCCGGCCGCGCTCGACCAGCTCCCCGCCGGCGTCAGCGCGATCTCGCGCGAACAGATCTCGGCCAGCCGGGCGATCGACGTGGGCCAGACCACAGGCCAGCTCGCCGGCGTCCTGACCACCAACCTAGGCCCCGGCCGCGACAAGTTGCTCATCCGTGGCCTGTCGGACGGCGCCTTCACCGGCCGCACGCGCTCGACGGTCGCAACCTACCTCGATGACGCCCCAATCAACTACAACGCCCCCGATCCTGACTTGCGGCTGGTCGACGTGGACCGCGTCGAGGTGGTGCGTGGGCCCCAGGGCGCTCTCTACGGGTCGGGCTCACTGGCAGGCATCTATCGCATCGTCACAAGCAAGCCCGACCTCATCGACTATCACGCCGGCGTTGCGGGCGGCCTGGCCTGGACCAGGGGGGGCGACCAGAGCCACGAACTGGAAGGCTATCTCAACGTGCCGGTGGTCAAGGACCGCATCGGCCTGCGCGTCGTGGCCTACGAGGACCTCCAAGGCGGCTACCTCGACGACCTGAACCTCAAGCTGCCCAACGTCGACCAGACGCGCCGCGACGGCGGCCGTGTCGCCCTGCGCGTCCGCTTCGACGACAACTGGCGGCTCGACGCCCTGGCGGCCACCCAGCACCTGCGGACCAACGACACGCAGTACGTGGTGGCCAGCTCGGTGGGCGGCGGCCCCAGCGGCTCGCTCGGCATCGGCGTCGAGGAAACCTCCCCCCCGATCGGCGCGCCCGGCGAGCGCAAGAACCGCATCCGCGAGGCGCACAACAACGACTTCTCGTACGGCGGCGTCACGCTGCAAGGCGATTTCGGCTGGGGCAGCGTCACCTCCGCCACCAGTTACGTGCACCACGTCTTCTCCAGCCAGTTCGACGCCTTCGCCTCCTTCGACCCCGACGATCCGAAGGCGCCGCTGAACGGCCTGGGCACCCGCCAGGACCTGGGCGTGTTCACCGAAGCGACGCGGTCCAACATCCTGACCCAGGACCTGGTGATTCGCTCGTCGGGCGTCGGGCGGTTCGACTGGCTGTTCGGCGTCTATGCCGCGCGCACTGTCGAGCACAGCCCCTCGACCCTCGGCCTGCTCTCCGCGGGCGGGAAGGTGATGACCGCCTATACCGAGGACCGGAAGGACCGGCAGCGCGAGTACGCGGTCTACGGCGAGGGGTCGTACGACCTGGGCGACGGCTGGAGCGCCACGCTGGGCGGCCGCTTCTTCGAGACCCGCGTGCACACGACGTCCGACCTCGACATCGTGGCGCCGTATGCGCCCCGGTTCTTCGACCGCCGGCGGACATTCAACGGCTTCTCGCCGAAGATCTCAGTGCAGCGCCAGTTCTCGAACGGCGACCTGATTTACGGCCTGATCACTGAGGGCTATCGGCCCGGCGGGTTCAATTCGAGCGGCTTCCTGCCGATCCGCGCGACCCGCACGACCTTCGCGCCGGACCGCCTGCGCAACTACGAGGTCGGCTTCAAGCTGCGTCGCCTGGACGACCGCCTGAGCCTGCGCGCCACCGCCTATTACGACGACTGGGCCAACGTCCAGACCGACCGCTACCGCACCTCGGGCCTCGCCTACACGGCCAACGTCAGCGACGCGCGGATCATCGGTTTCGAAACCGAGCTCGGCTACGCTTGGCCCTTCGGCCTCTCGGTCCAGCTCAACGGCCTGCTGTCGGACTCCCAGGTCAAGAACCCCAACCCCGACTTCACCGAGCCGGTGACCGAGCATCTGCCGGGCGTGCCCGACGCCTCGGGCGGCCTGCTCGCGGTCTACGAGCGTCCGCTCCCGGGCGACCTCACCCTGCGGCTCGTCGGCGAGGCCAGCTATGTCGGCCGCGCGACCGTCAGCTTCGACGCCAGCCGCACCGCCCGCATGGGCCACTACCTGCGCGCCAAGGTGGTCGCGGAGGTCGTCGCCGACGCCTGGCGGGTCTCCGCCTATGTGACCAACCCCTTCGACGACGAGGGCGACACCTTCGCCTACGGTAACCCGTTCAACTTCAGCCAGAGCGGCGTCCGACAGGTCACGCCCCAGCGCCCCCGCACCTTCGGGGTGCGACTCGCCGCCGCATTCTGAACAAAATGTAAAGCTTGGCCTGGGGGGGGTGGAACGCGTCCGCGGCGTCTAATCCTGTAACGGGGTTGTCGGGATGGGAGCGTTCGGGGTGGTGAGGCTTTCTGCGCTCGTTTGCGTGCAGAACCAGGATGCGCAGCTGTCGCAATGCCTGCGCAAACTTTCCTTCTGCGATGAGATCGTGGTGGTCGCCGACCGCTGCACCGACCGGTCCCAGGACGTGGCGCGCCGCCAGGGCGCCATCGTCATCGACGGGATCTTCCCGATGGAAAGCCAGCGCAAGGCGGCGGGCGTCGAGGCCTGCTCGGGCGATTGGATCCTCGAGATCGACCCCGACGAGCTGGTCGACGCGGCCACCGCCTGGGAAATCCGCGCGGTGCTGCAGATGCGTCCCGACGGCGACTGGTACGACCTGCCGATCGACAACTATGTGGGCGAGACCCTGGTGCGCGACGGCTGGGCCGGCGCGCTCAGCGCCCGCGCCGAACCGCGGCTCTACAAGCGCGGCGTGAAGGCCTGGGAGCCCCGCCGCCTCAACGCCCCCGCCGTCATGGCCGGCCGGCACGGCGGCGCGCTGAAGGGCGCCATCCGCCGCTCGCTGGGCCGCGACGTCGGCGGCCTGATGGAGCGCCTTCACCGCCTGACCGCGCTGGCGGCCGAGGACATCGTCGACTCGGGCCGCGCCGCCAACATCGCCGCCGGCCTCTTCGCCGGCGCCGGGACCTTCCTGAAGGGCTTCGTGGTGCGCGGCGGCTGGCGCGAAGGCCGTCTGGGCCTGCTGGTCGGCATGCTGTCGGCCATCTTCCCCGTGCTGTCGCAGATGCGCGCCGCCGACGTCCTGGCCGCCCGCACCGCCGCGACGGCCGAGGCGGCGCGCGTCGCCCGGCTGCCCGACGTGGTGGGCCTGGCGCGCTGACGCCTTAAGAGGCTTGCAACCCGACGGCCGCTAGGCACGCTTCCGCGCATCTGCGCGCGACAGCGAGGCGACGTCTTGACGATCCTGGTCACCGGCTCGGCCGGCTTCATCGGCTTCCATCTCAGCCGCCGCCTGCTGGAGCGCGGCGAGACGGTGGTCGGGCTCGACAGCCTCAACAGCTACTACGACCCCAAGCTGAAGGCTTCTCGGCTGGGGCTGCTCGAGGCCTACAAGGGCTATCGCCATGCCAAGCTGGACCTGGCCGACCGCCAAGGGGTCCCTGCCCTGTTCGCCGAGGTGAAGCCGCAACAGGTGGTGAACCTCGCCGCCCAGGCCGGCGTCCGCTACAGCCTGGAGAGCCCTGAGACGTACGTGGACTCCAACGTCGTGGGCTTCCTGAACATCCTGGAGGGCTGCCGGGCCGTCCAGCCGAAGCACCTGATCTTCGCCTCCACCAGCTCGATCTACGGCAACCAGACCAAGCTGCCGTTCAACGTCCACGACGCGGCCACCCACCCGATCACGCTGTACGCCGCCAGCAAGGCCGCCAACGAGGCCATGGCTCATTCGTACGCTCACCTGTTCGGCATCCCGTCTACCGGCTTCCGTTTCTTCACGGTCTACGGCCCCTGGGGCCGGCCTGACATGGCGCTCTTCAAGTTCACCGACGCGATCCTGAAGGGCCAGGCGATCGACGTGTACGGCCAGGGCCAGATGCAGCGCGACTTCACCTATGTGGACGACATCGTCGACGGCCTGGTCGCCGCGTTGGACCGCCCACCAGTCGCGAACCCCGCCTGGGACACGGTCGCTGCCGACCCCGCCACCAGCGCCGCGCCGTGGCGGATCCTCAACCTCGGCGCCAGCCGCCGCGTCGAGCTGATGCGCTATATCGAGGTGCTGGAGGAGAAGCTGGGCAAGAAGGCCGAGATCAACTTCATGCCCATGCAGCCGGGCGACGTGGCCAGCACCGAGGCCGACACCGCCGAGACCAGGGCGGTCCTAGACTATGCGCCCTCCACCTCGGTCGAGGTGGGCGTCGGCCGGTTCGTGGACTGGTACCGCGACTACTACAAGGTCTGACGGCCATGGCGCGGATCGACCGGGCCGGCCGCACGATCCGGGCCTCGGCCGAGGCGGTCTACCGCGCGCACCTCGATCCGGACGCCCTGGCCACCTGGCGCGCGCCGGACGGCATGCGGGGCGAGGTCTACAGCTTCGACGCCCGCGAGGGCGGCGGCTACCGCATGGCGCTGATCTATGAGGGCGACGGCCAGGGCAAGACCTCCGGCAAGGCCGACGTGTTCGAAGGGACCTTCGTGGAGCTGGTCCCCGACCGGAAGATCGTGGAACGAGTGACCTTCGAGAGCGACGACCCGGCCTTTGGCGGCGGCATGACGCTGACCACCACCCTGATGCCCGTGGACGGCGGCGTGCGAGTGGACGTGGCCATCTCCGACGTGCCTTCGGGCATCTCGCCGGAGGATCATCAGGCGGGCATGGACTCGGCGCTGGCGAACCTCGCCGCCTTCGTGGAGCGCTAGCCGAGGCGGTCCCAGGCCTGCCACAGGCCGACCGCGTGGACGACGCCGTAGACCAGCACGAACAGCGAGCTCCAGATGGCGAACGGACCCACAGGCAGGCCCTTCAGCGCCAACGCCGGGATGAAGACCACCGCGCGGGTCAGGTAGACCGCCGTGATCGCCGCCAGGCCCAGCCGCAGCAGCGGCAGGCGTGGGATCAGCCCGGCGCCCGAGAAGGCGTAGGCCGCCCAGGCCGCCAGCACCGTCGCGATGCCCAGGGTGATCAGCGCCGGGACCGGCGATCCGCGCGCCGCCGCCCTAGCGAACCGCTCCCCCGCGCCGAAGAAGCGATACCAGGCCGGGCCGCCCACGATGCAGCCCAGGTGCAGCGCCGAGGCGAGCGCGCTCAGCGCCCCGCCCGCCAGCAGCCAGGCGTTCACGGCGGCTAGACCGGCTTCTCGATCGAGGCCGAGGGCTGCGAGAACCACTTCGGCCCCTGCTCGGTCATGTGGAAGCAGTCCTCCAGGCGTACGCCGAACTCGCCGGGGATGTAGATGCCGGGCTCGTCCGAGAAGCACATGCCGGGGGCCAGTTTCGTCATCTCGCCGCGCACAAGGTTGACCGGTTCGTGGCCGTCCAGGCCGATGCCGTGGCCAGTCCGATGGGAGAGCCCCGGCAACTTGTAGTCGGGGCCATAGCCCAGGCCGACGTAGTAGCCGCGCGCGGCGTCATCGACGCTGCCAGCGGCCGCGCCCAGCTTGGCCGCCTCGAAGGCGATCTGCTGGCCCTTCTGGACCTCGCTCCACACCTTGCGCTGCTTGGCCGTGGGCTCGCCGTGGACGAAGGTGCGCGAGATGTCGGACTGGTAGCCCTCGACGGTGCAGCCGCAGTCCATCAGCACCACCTCGCTGGGCTTCACCGACTGCGGCTTGCCCGAGCCGTGCGGATAGGCCGCCGCCTCGCCTAGCAGGATGAGCTCGAACTCGGGATCGCCGCCCAGCGCGGCCGTGGCCTGGTTCATCATCCGGCCGATGTCGGACGGGCGCATGCCGGCCTCGATCTTCGGGATCGTGTAGCGGTAGGCGGCGATGGTGATGTCCGAGGCGTGCTGCATCAGCGCGATCTCGGCCGCCGACTTGACCATCCGGCAGCCCCGCACGATCGGCGCGCCGTTCTTCAGCGTCGCGGTGGGTAGGTTCTTCATCAGCCCGTCGACGATGAAGTAGCGGTCGGTCTCCTCGATCCCGACCACGCCCGAGCCCAGCTTGCGATCCTTCAGCCAGCCGGCGACCAGGGCCAGCGGGTCCTCGTGCTCCTGCCAGGTGCGGACCTGGGCGGCCACACCCAGGCTCTCGCGCACCGACGGCTCCTCGAAGAAGGGCGTGACCACGCCGATCTCGCCCTCGGCCGGGATGATCGCGCAGGTCAGCCGCTCGCTGCGGCTCCAGTGGATGCCGGTGAAGTAGATCAGGCTGGAGCCGGGCTCCACCAGCAGGGCCGAGAACCCCTGCTCGCGCATCAGCTTCTGGGCCTTGGCGATCCGCGCCTCGCGCTCGGCCCGGCCGATCGGCGGCGGGCGGTTGGGCAGCACACCCGGCAGGTCGGCGGCCCGAACGGAGAGCGGCGCGGCGGCGAGCGCGAAGCTGGCGGCCCCGAAGGTGATCAGTCTGCGTCGATCCATGGCGGCGAAGCTCGCGCGACTCCGGACCGCGCTCAAGGCCCGGTTGCGCAGCGGGCGTCGCCCCAAGCCATTTTCGCGAAACTGGTCACAGATTCGCTCACTTGCCCGTGAAATAAGCGCGGCGACGGGTTACGCGCCCAAGCGGCGCGCACTAGTTAGACCTCTAACGACGACAAGGCCGGCGCAACGACCGGCTCCAGGAAGGAGTACCCCATGAAGCTTCTCGCCGCCTCGGCGCTTCTCGCCATGATCGCCGTCGCCCCCGCGTCGGCCGCCACGGTCACCACCTCGATCGCCGTCTCCCCGGCGGGCCTCGACCTCGCCAGCGCCAACGGCGCCGCCCAGATGGCCGGCCGCATCGAGCGCGCGGCCGTGCGCGCCTGCGGCGCCTCGTCGTTCAGCGTGCGCGACTACCAGGCCGCCGTGAAGCGGTCGGACTGCTATCGCGACGCGGTGACCAATGCACAGGCCGCGCTGAACGCGCCGGCGGTGAGCGCCGCGCTCCGCGAGCGCACCGCCCCCGCCGCCGACCAGTAAGGCCTACTTCGCAGGCGCCTTCGCCGCCTGCACTTCGATCTCGGCATACATCCCGGGCCGCACCAGCGAGGCGACCTGGGATGTGATGCGGGCCGGCTTGTTCTTCAGCGGCCCGTAGAACTGGTTGTAGCCTTCCATCATGCCGGCGAAGTCCATGCCGCCGCCCTTGGCCGGGTCGCCGACCAGCAGCACGCGCATCATCACGGTGTCGCCGAGCTCGTAGCCCTGCGCCTTCATGATCCCCTGGATCTTGGTCAGGATGCTGATCACCTGGGTCTTGGTGTCGCCGAACGGCGTGGCCGCAGGCGCGCCCTGGACCGGATCGGGCGTGATGCCGCTGACGTAGAGCGTCTCCGAGCCCGCCGGCACCTTCACCGCCTGGGCGATGAAGCCGTTCGTCGGATTGACGTGCACGTTCTGGGCTTGGGCGGCGCCCGCCGCGAGCGTGAGCAGGGCGGCGGACAGCAGGATCTTGCGCATGGTTCTCCCCTCGAAAATCGAAATTGGCTCAGGCCGCGGGCCGGGTGGCGCGGTTCTCCGCCACCGACTGTGACACGCGGGTCGCGATCTGGCCTAGCGTACGTTGCGCGGAAAGCACCGCGCCTTCCTGCCAGCCCGGCATCTGCGACAGGTGGGCGCCCGAGAAATAGACGCGCCCGTGCGGCTCGTTCAGCAGGCGGTAGGCCGGATCGTCCAGGTGACCCTCCTGCCCGCTGGCGCCGCTCCACGCCGGCCAGGGGCCGAGGTTGAACGGGATCTTGCTCCAGTTCACCACCGCTGGCCGGCTGAGGTCGCCCTCGTGACCCGGGTGCAGGCGGCCGACCACGCCCTTCGCGATGGCGATCTGCTCCTCCAGCGGGCGCTCGGCGAAGCCCTTGGCGCTGGGCCCCGAACCGTAGCAGGCCAGCAGCATGCCGCGCTCGGTGTGCAGCCCGTTCGACGGGTACCAGACCAGGTTGGTGTCGCCGCCGACGAACGAGATGCCGCCGAAGATCTGCTGCTTCTCCCAGAAGCGCGGCGCGTCGAAGCCGATCTTGTTGGAATAGTCGTACGGCACCGAGGCGATGGCCGTCTTGACCGGCTTGTCGAAGTTGTTGTCGATCTTGGTGAGGACGTTCAGCGGGATGGTCACGATGGCGTAGTCGGCCTGCGAGACCTGGTTCGGGCCGCCGTTCCGGTCGCGCCAGGCGACGGCCACGCCGCCGCCGGTCTGGCGGATCTGCAGCACCTCGGCGTTCAGGATCACCGGGCTCTTGATCGCCTTCTGGAAGCCCATGGCGATCCGGTCCATGCCGCCCACCGGCTGGAACATGGTCGCCTGCATGTAGACCATGTCCTCGAACAGCGTGGCGCGGAGCTGGTCGTTGGCCAGCAGTTCCTTCAGCGGCAGCGGATCGCGGCCCTTGCCGAACTGCGCCGCTGCGCCCGGGACCTGGGCGAAGCCCGACCGCTCGGTGCCCTTGAAGGCCATGCCCTCGTCGAGATCGCCGTAGGCGCGCAGGAAGGGCAGCAGCTTCTGCTTGTCCTCAGCCGACAGGTCCTGATCCAAGGCCCCCTTGTTCAGCGCCTTGGCCAGCAGCTCGGAGATGTAGCCGCGGGTATCGTTGACGCCCTGGCGCATCTGGATCGGCTTGCCGCCGTTCGAACCGGCCGACCAGAAGTAGGCGCTGCGGCTGGAGTTGATCTCCACCTCAAGCGGCACGCCCAGCTTGTCGCAATAGCCCAGCAGGCCCTCGTGGTGGCTGGGGATGCGGGCGGGACCGGCGTTCATGTAGAGGCCGTCCGAGAACGATACCGTCTGGGTCGCCTCCCCCACCATCTCGATCTTCGAGCCGTTGCGGAGCGTCCAGTTGCGGCCGCCGACGCGGTCGCGCGCCTCCAGCAGGGTCACCGCGAAGCCCGCCCGCTCCAGTTCGTAGGCCGCGGTCAGGCCGGCGATGCCGCCGCCCAGGACGATCACGCTCTTGCCGGCGCCCATGTTGGACGGAAGCTGCAGCGGCCCGGCCTTCGCTGGCGTGGCCATCAGGCCCAGGCTCACCATCGCCGAATAGGCCGCCGCGTATCCGCCGACCGCCCCGATCCTGTGCAGGAAGTTCCGACGACTGACACCCATGACGCCCTCCGCATCCGACGCACCCGCCGTTCCTCGCGGGCGGCATCAAACGCGGCGGCAGAGAGCCAACTGGCAAGATGGACGATCAGGATTTGAGCAGCTTCACCCCATCCTGGCGACAGAAGCGGCAGGTCCAGCGCAACAAATCACCAACTGACATCGACGTCAGTTTTGTGATTTCTGAATTCGCGTCGGTCGTCGATTCTACATAGACGTCAAAATCAATATTCGTGCCGCATCGCGATGCTGCAACGCAAATATTTTCATCATGCAATAAAGACAGCCTTGGACCGGCTCCCGGCGCTTATTGACTCGACTGCCGGGTCACGCGGTCCTGACCGGCGTTATGCGGCGCCGTGACTACAAAGGCGGCCGCACGAGGGGAAGACGCCGAGACGGGCCCACATCGAAAACGAGGGGGTCTATTATAATGAAAAGGTTGTTTTCGGGCGTAAGCGCCCTGGTTCTGGGCGTCGCCATGGCCGGCGCAGTGCAAGCCGCCGAGGCCGATGGAGCGGCCGATCCGGCCGAGCTGGACGCCGTCATCGTCACCGGCACGCGCACGACCGGCCTTCGCGCCGTCGACAGCCCGGCGCCCATCACCGTCCTTGATTCCACCGCCCTGCAGCGGGTCGGCCAGACCGACCTGATCCAGGCGATCGCGCAGAACGTGCCGTCCTTCAACGCCCAGGCGTTCGGCGGCGACACCGCCAACCTCACGCTGTCGGCCAAGCTCCGCGGCCTGTCGCCCAACCACGCCCTGGTGCTGATCAACGGCAAGCGCCGCCACGGCACGGCCAATCTGGCGGTCCTGGGCGGTCCGTTCCAGGGCGGCGCGGCGGCCGACCTGAACTTCGTCAGCCTGGGCTCGGTGAGCCACATCGAAGTGCTGCAGGAAGGCGCCGCCGCCCAGTACGGCACCGACGCCATCGCCGGCGTCATCAACATCATCCTGAAGGACGCCAGCGAAGGCGGCGGCATCACCGTCACGGCCGGCAAGTACATGAGCGGCGGCGGCGACACGGCCGACGTGATGCTCAACGCCGGCTTCCAGCCCGTGCCGAACTCGTACCTGAACCTGAGCTTCCAGTCGCGCTACCACGACTACAGCTTCCGCGGCGACGTCGACCCGCGCGTGATCAACACGACGTTCAACATCAACTCGACGTCGCGCCTGTCGCGCTATCCGCAGCTGATCAATCACCCCGACTTCCCGTACATGAACCGGATCGCGGGTGACGCGGAGTACCGGCTGAACATCGGCTCGTACAACTTCGGCATCGAGTTCGGCGACGTCGAGGTCTACAGCTTCGGCACCTACGGCGACAAATACGCCTCGGCCTACGAGAACTACCGGGTGCCCAACCTGGTCGTGGGCAAGGACGGCACGATCCCGCGCCCGTTCGGCTTCAGCCCGCGCGAAGTGATCTACGAGACCGACTACGCCGCCACGTTCGGCGTGAAGGGTCAGGCCGCCGGCGGCTGGAACTACGACCTGGCCTCGACCTACGGCAAGGACAACGTCTCGATCAACGTGAAGGACTCGCTGAACCGGTCCCTCTACATCGACACGTCCACCGCCACGACGCCCGGCTCCTCGCCCAGCGACTTCCACGCCGGTGACTTCATCTTCACCCAGTGGACCACCCAGCTGGACATGTCGAAGGAGTACGACGTGGGCATGGCCGGGCCCATGACCGTGGCCCTCGGCGGCGAGTACCGGAAGGAAACCTACGAGATCAAACCGGGCGACGCGGCCTCGCGCTACAAGGAAGGCTCGCAGTCGTATCCTGGCTTCCAGCTGACCGACGCCGGCCACCACAGCCGCAAGAGCTACGCGGTCTACGGTGACGTCGCCCTCAGCCCCAGCGAGCCGGTCAAGCTCGACATCGCCGCCCGCTACGAGCACTTCAGCGACTTCGGCGACACCTTCATCGTGAAGGCCACCGGCCGCTACGACTTCAACGACGCCCTCGCCATCCGCGGCACGGCCAGCACCGGCTTCCGCGCTCCCACCCTGGCCGAGAGCTACTATTCGGCCACCAACGTGTCGCCGACCTCGGCCTTCGTGCAGCTGCCGCCCAATTCGGCCGCCGCCAAGCTGGTGGGCGTCGACGGCCTGGATCCGGAAAAGTCGCGCAACTTCAGCGTCGGCTTCGTGGCCCACCCGGGGATGGGCATCACCGCCACCCTCGACCTCTACCAGATCAGCATCCGCGACCGGATCGTGGGTTCCGGCTCGCTGTTCGGCTCGGGCGGCGACGTGAACATCCCGGCGGTGCGCGCGGCGATCATCGCCAACGGCAACGTCCTCGACCCGACCGTCACCCAGACCGGGATCAACATCTTCACCAACGGCCTCAACACCCGCACCCGCGGCGCCGAGTTGGTGGTGACGACGTCCCAGAGCCTGGAGGACTGGGGCAGCATCCAGTGGTCGCTGACGGGCAACATCACCGACACCAAGGTCACCAAGATCGCCGCCCCGCCGCCGCAACTGGCCGGCGCGTCGCTGTTCGACCTGACCTCGATCGGCAACCTGGAGACCACGGCGCCGAAGTACCGCCTGGTCCTGGGCGCCCTGTGGACCTGGGACAAGCTGTCGGTGAACCTGAAGGAGACCCTGTACGGGAAGTCCTCGCGCTACGACAGCCGGACGGGCTGCCCGCTCACCACCGGCTCGACGCTCCCGACCTGCTTCAAGAACACGATCGACGCGACGTTCATCACGGACCTGGAGATCAGCTACAAGATCATCGAGCCCGTGAAGCTGACGATCGGCGCCAACAACCTGTTCAACAAGTACCCGGACAAGCTCAACCCGGACTACCGGAACACCTTCCTGACCGGGAACGCCAACGGGTACGTCACCCAGTACCCGACGTTCTCGTCCTTCGGGATCAACGGCGGCTACTACTACGGCAAGATCGCCTACACGTTCTGACGTCTGGTCGAGGTCGGAATGCGGAGAGGCCGCGGGTTCGCCCGCGGCCTTTTTCGTGGCCGGAACACCCACAAACAAAAAGCCGCGCCTTTGCGGGGCGCGGCGAGTTCAGGGAGGAAACGCCCCGAAGGGCAAGGGCACCGTGCCCCGCCCGACGCGGCGTGGGAACGGTCTAGCTGCTCGAAACAACGGTTCGGTGACGGGCGCCGGGGAAAGCGGCGCCATGCGCGCAAAGCAGGCGCCTTCCCTAGAGGCGGAGATCCGCCTCACCCTTGGAAAGCATCGCCTTCACGTCGAACAGCACGGCGCCGGGCCTGCCGAATTCGCGAATCTCTTCCGCACCCAGTTCGGCGAACTGCCGGTGCGCCACGGCCAGGACGACGCCATCGTAGGCGCCCTTGCCGGGAGTTTCCACGAGCTCCAGGCCGTACTCGTGACGGGCCTCAGCGGGCTCGATCCAGGGGTCGCAGACGTCGACCGCGACGCCGTAGTCCTCGAGCTCACGCACGATGTCGATGACGCGGGTGTTGCGCAGGTCGGGCGTGTTCTCCTTGAAAGCCAGGCCCAGCACCAGGACGCGGCCGCCCTTCACCGCAGCTCCGCGCCGGATCATCTCCTTGACCAGCTCGCGCGCCACATAGCCGCCCATGCCGTCGTTGATCCGCCGGCCGGCCAGGATCACCTCGGGCCGGTAGCCCAGGGTCTCGGCCTTATGGGTCAGGTAGTAGGGATCGACGCCGATGCAGTGGCCGCCCACGAGGCCGGGCCGGAAGTTCAGGAAATTCCACTTGGTCGCCGCCGCCGCCAGCACCTCCTGGGTGTCGATACCCAGGCGGTGGAAGATCAGGGCGAATTCGTTGACCAGCGCGATGTTCAGGTCTCGCTGGGTGTTCTCGATCACCTTGGCGGCCTCGGCCACGCGGATCGAACTGGCGCGATGCGTGCCGGCCTTCACCACCGAGCCGTAGAGCGCGTCCACGAAGTCGGCCGCCGCGGGCGTCGAGCCGGCGGTGACCTTGACGATATCGGCCAGGCGGTGGTGCGGATCGCCGGGGTTGGCGCGCTCGGGGCTGTAGCCGGCGAAGAAGTCCTCGTTGAACGCCAGGCCCGAGACCTGGGCCACCACGGGCACGCAGTCCTCCTCCGTGGCGCCGGGATAGACGGTGGATTCGTAGACCACCACCCCGCCCTTCCCGATCGCGCCGCCGACCGTACGGCTGGCCGCCATCAGGGCCGAGAGGTCCGGCCGCTTATGGTCGTCGATTGGGGTGGGCACCGTGACGATGAAGACGTTGCAGCCCGCCAGCGCCGCCGGGTCGGCGCTGAACGTCAGGCGCGACGCCGCCTTCAGCGCCTCGGGCGAGACCTCCAGGGTGCGATCCTCGCCGCGCGACAGCTCGTCGATCCGCGCCTGGCCGATGTCGAAGCCCACCACGTCGTGTTCGGCGGCGAAGGCCACGGCCAGCGGCAGGCCGACATAGCCCAGGCCGATCACGGCGATGCGGGCGGGGCTCTGGGTGAAGGGGTTCAGCGCCATCGGCCGGGCTCTAGCACGGTTCGCCGGTGAACGACGCCAGTTCGCGGATCGCCAGGTAGAGGTGGTAGAACGAGGTGGCCGGCGACGGTTCCTCCACGAAGGTCCCATCGGCCCGCATCCGCTCGCGCCAGACGCCAGCGGCGGGCGTGTCCAGATAGGCGGCCAGGCCGTTGGCGCCCTGCAGCGCCGCCGCCGTCTCGCCCAGCGCCAGGGCCGCCTTCAGATGCTCGGTCTGCGGCCACAGGCGCGCCGCCGCGTCACGCACCGCTAGGTCGTCGGTCAGGGCGTCCACGGCCACGCCGCGCGCCGCGTCGAAGCCCTTGCGCCCGACCGCGAACAGCCGACGGGCCGCCTCCGCGCCTTCCGGGCGCCCGCGCGCGCGACCCCAGCGCTCCAGCAGCCAGGCCCACTCGAACTGGTGACCGGGCTCGATCAGGCCCGCCGGCCCGGGCAGCGGCCGCCAGTCGGCGTCGAAGAACTCGGACAACGCCCCGGTCCCCGCATCGATGAACCGCGAGAGCGCCAGGGCCACGAGTTCGTCCGACAGCGCGGCCCAGCCGGCATCTTCGCCCGCGGCCTCCCACGCCAGCGACGCTTCCAAGAGGTGCATCTGGGCGTTGGCCTGGAACGGCCGGTCGCTGGCCTCGCGGAACCCGCCTGCGCCATGGCGGAAGGCCCCCAGCCGGTCGCGCAGCGCCAGCCCCTGGGCCTCGTCCCCCAGGGCCGACAGGGCCAACAGCACGAAGGCGTGCTCGTAGAGGTAGGCCGCCGGATCCACCGGCCCGCCCGCGGGGTCCAGGATCGCCGCGAACAGGCCGTCTCCGCGGCCGGCCCGCCGGACGAAGGTCCCGAAGCCGCGCCGGGCGATGGTCTCGGACGGCCACAGCCCCTCGGCGGCGGCTGTCGCATAGACGAACGCCTGGCGCGCCTGAACGCGGGTCCGATAGCGCGGATCGTGCGGCGCGCCGCCCCAGGTCAGGGCCTCGCGGAAGGCGCCCGTGTCGGCGTCCACGCCCGCGTCCGCCCACAGCGGCAGGGCCGCCTCGCGCAGCCAGCCGTCGAACCAGGCCGCCGCGGCGCGCAGGTCGCCGAAGCCGTCAGCCGGCGGGGCGTGATCGTTCGAGGCAGGCAGGGTCGGTCTCCACCGCGGCCGTCCATGACCGCGCGCCTCACCTATCGCCTTGCGCGCGGATCGCAAACGTCTTCGGCGGCTCAGGGTGGGTAGGGCGCGACAACGGGACTTAGCGAGCGGCGCGCCGCCTTCATTGCCCTTGTGCCCGGGTAAGGCTAAAACGACTTAAGTATAAGTCTGCGTATGCTTTTCAGCGAAGCGGGTCGAGGGGGATCCGCCGCCTAGGCGAGGAGCGCGCGCAGGCCGAGACCGATGCAGGTCCACAGCGCCAGCGACGCACATGCGCCGATGGCCAGACCCATCCCCACGGGGATGCGGCGGGCCGGTTGGGCTTCGGCAACCTGGGTAACCAGTTCGACGGAGACGTCGGACGGCATGTTTTGACCTCGACACCGCCCAATTCTCGGGCTGTGTCACATTAAGTACCGACGAGCGTGAATAGTTCGTTTGGGAAAAAGGCTAACAGGGCGGCAACCTTGATGTCGGGAGGGACGTCGGGGTGGCCAGGATAGGACCGGGGTGCGTTTCGGATGACGGACATCGTCGCCAGGACCGTGAGCTCTGCGCCGTCGGCTGAACAGCCGACGGTTCGCGCGCTGCTGTCCCCCGAGCCTGCCGACGTGGCCGCCAGCTTCGGCAAGCGCGCGATCGACATCCTGGGCGCCCTGGCCGCGCTCTGGCTCTTCCTGCCGCTGCTGCTCTGCATCGCGCTGGCCGTGCGGATGGATTCGAGCGGGCCGGCGATCTTCCGCCAGCGCCGGACGGGCCACCAGGGTCGCATCTTCACGATCTACAAGTTCCGCACGATGACGGTCACCGAGGACTCGTCCAACGTGAAGCAGGCGACCAAGGGCGACGCGCGCGTCACGCCCATCGGCGCCGTCCTGCGCAAGCTCAGCCTCGACGAACTGCCCCAGTTCCTGAACGTGCTGAAGGGCGACATGTCGCTGGTGGGGCCCCGCCCCCACGCGCTGGCGCACGACGACTACTACGGCGACCAGATCGCCACCTACGTCGACCGCTTCCGCGCCAAGCCGGGCCTCACGGGCCTCGCCCAGGTCAACGGCCTGCGCGGCGAGATCCGCGACATGCGCTGCATGCGCAACCGCATCTCGGCCGACAACCTCTACATCGACAGCTGGTCGCTGGGCCTGGACATCGCGATCCTGGCCAAGACGGCGATGATCATCTTCCGGGATCCGCAGGCCTACTGAGGGCGCCGCCGCCGCCATGGTGACGTTTTATCAACCCTACCTGCAACCGAACCGCCCCTTTCCCCGAATATAGCCAAGATTGCGCAGTCATCCGGGACGGGACCCGTGGCGCGGCTCTTGCTGCGAGACCTGCACAATCCACGGGGCGGTCGGGGATATGTCCGGAATTGAGACGCGGTTTCGAGCGGAAGACGACGCGGATCGGATCCGCGCGGCGTTCTACGGCTTCATCGGCGCGCACGCCGAAGACGATGTCGACGGCGACGCCCGCATCTCCACCGAGATCGACACCCAGGGACCCAAGCTGCGCGTGCGCCTCTGGAGCGCCGAGGCGATGGACGGGTTCCTCCAGGCCCTCTACGGCGCCGAACGGCCGAACCGCCGGTTCTGCTATGAATAAGATGGCGGAGTTCGCCCACGCCGAGGCCACCAACTGGACGCCGGCCACCGGCGGAACGCCCGTCGTCGTCGAACAGCCGGCCGTCGCCGCGCCGGTCGCGCCTGTCATGGCGGCCTGCGCCACGAGCCGTCGCAAGCGGGCCTTCGATCTGATGATGGCGCTGGGTGCGCTGCTGGTCTTCCTGCCGCTGCTGCTCACCATCGCGCTCTTGGTGCGGATCGAGAGCAAGGGCCCGGCCCTGTTCCGCCAGCGCCGCACGGGCCTGGGCGGCGAGATCTTCACCGTCTTCAAGTTCCGGACCATGACCGTGGCCGAGGACGGCGACACCGTGCGCCAGGCCACCAGGGGCGACGCCCGCGTGACCGCCCTGGGCGCGATCCTGCGCAAGCTGAGCCTCGACGAACTGCCTCAGCTGCTGAACGTGGTCCGTGGCGACATGTCCCTGATCGGCCCGCGCCCGCACGCCGTGGCCCATGACGAGATGTGGGGCCGCCAGGTCCCCGGCTACGACCGCCGCTTCCGCGCCCGACCCGGCCTGACCGGCTACGCCGCCGTCTGCGGCTTCCGCGGCGAGGTGAAGGAGTTCCAGGCCATCGTCGACCGGGTCGAGTCCGACAACGAGTACATCGACACCTGGTCGTTCGCCCTCGACATGAAGATCGTCTGGCGCACCCTGCCCCTGATCTTCGGCGACAGCCGGGCGTATTGACCGGCGTTCGCCGGGATTAACGTCTCGCTCAGCCGCGCCGCTTAGGGTCTCCCCGACTGGATTTCGGGGAAGCCGAGAGTATGGCCGACGATACGGGCGCCTTCCGCGCCACGCAGGACAGTGACGCCACGCCTGTGCGCCACCGCCGTGGGCCCCTGCGGCCCGAGCGGCTGCAGCCCGTGCGTTCGCGGGTGAGCGGCGCGGGCATCGCACGCCTCTTCCAGGCCGGCGACGCCGCGGCGCTGATGATCGCGTCCCTGACCGCCGGCTTCCTGATCGACCTTCCCAAGGTGATGTGGATCGGCGCGCCGATCCTGGCGGTGATCCTGCTGGTCGCCACCGGGGCCTACGCCATGAGCACGCGCGAGCGTTCGCGCCGGCGCTTCGGCCGCCTGCTGATCTCGGCCGCCGCGGCCGGCGGCGGCGCGGGCACGGTCTGCGGCATCCTTGATCCCACCTTCCCCGCCCTGGGCTGCGCCGCCTGGGTCGCGGCGGCCGCCACCGCCATCGTGGCGACGCACCTGCTGTGGGGCGGCATCCTGAAGGATCTTCGCAAGAAGGGCCTGCTCACGCCCAACCTGATCATCGTCGGCGGCACGCCGGCGGCCCAGCGGCTGATCAAGCGCGCGCTGAAGACCCGCGACATCAATATCCTGGGCATCTTCGACGACCGCCGCGACCGCGTCGGCCCGGACATTCTGGGCGTGCCGGTGCTGGGCAAGACCGCCGACCTGATCGACCACCGCATCCTGCCCTATGTGGACCGGATCGTGGTCACCGTGCCGCCGAAGGCCAGCGCCCGGATCGCCCAGCTGCTGGAACGCCTGGCGCCGATCCCGAACCCGATCTCGCTGCTGCTGGACGACACCGACGACGAGACCGAGACCCAGGCCATCGGCCGCATCGCCGACTTCGACCTGATGCACGTCTCGGGCGCCGCCGAGAAGTCGGGCTATCTGCTCGCCAAGCGCGTCATGGACGTGACGCTCTCGGCGATGGCCATCATCGCGCTCGCCCCGCTGATGACGGCCGTGGCGATCGCCATCAAGCTGGACAGCCCCGGCCCCGTGTTCTTCCGCCAGCGCCGCCACGGCTACATGAACGAGGAGTTCCTGGTCTGGAAGTTCCGTTCGATGCGGACCGAGGCCACCGACCACAAGGCGGCGCGCCAGGTCACCGCCAACGACGATCGCGTCACCAAGATCGGCCGCTTCATCCGCAAGACCAGCGTCGACGAGCTGCCGCAGATCTTCAACATCCTGACCGGCGAGATGTCGATCGTGGGCCCGCGCCCGCACGCCATCGGCATGCTGAGCGGCGGCGCCGAGGCCAGCAAGCTGGTCGAGACCTACGCCCACCGCCACCGCATCAAGCCGGGCCTGACCGGCTGGGCCGCGGTGAACGGCTCACGCGGCCCGGTCGACACGGCCGAGGACGTCCGCCGCCGCGTGGCGCTGGACCTGGAATACGTCGAGCGCCGCTCGTTCTGGCTGGACGTGGCGATCATCCTGCGGACTGCCCCCTGCCTCCTGGGCGACAGCGGGGCCGTGCGCTAAACCTCTTCGCCGGCGCGCCGCGCCGAGCCCTGAGGAGCCCCGTATGGCGCGTGCCGCCCTGATCGCCGTCGCCGCGGCCTGCGCCCTCGCAGCCGGACCGGCCGCCGCCGGCGAGGTCTTCGCAGGCGTCTACGCCCACGACGTCGACGACGGTATCTCGTACGGCAAGTTCGAGGACGGCGCGCAGGTCGTCGCCGGCGTGCGGACCACCGCCCTCGACGAGCTGAAGTTCCTGGGCCGGCCGCGCGTGCACCTGCTGGTGGGCGTCAACACCGCTGGCGGCACGGATTACCTGGCCAGCGGATTGGCCTGGCGCTTCCACCTGAACGAACGGCTCTACGTCCAACCCGGCATCGGCCTGGCGGTCCACGACAGCCGCGTGGCCTTCCCCTCGCCCGACGAGCCCGGCATCACGCCGCAGGAGCGCCTGAAACGCATCCGCGACTTCCAGACCAAGCTGGACCTGGGCTCGCGCGTGCTGTTCGAGCCCGAGCTGTCGGTCGGCTGGAAGGCCACGCGCCGGCTCTCGGTGGAGCTCTCCTGGATCCACCTCAGCCACGGCAAGCTGGCGGGCGACTACAACCCTGGCGTCGGCGATGTGGGCGTGCGGTTGCTGTACCGCTACGGACTAGACCGCTAGTTCTTCCCGCCCGGGAACTTCAGGCCGAACGGCTTCAGCACCAGGGCGATGTAGACGAGCACGCCCAGGACGATCAGGAACGAGACCAGGCCCTGGCCCTCGTTGCCGAACCAGTTGGCGACCGCGCAGCCCACCGCCGGCGGAAGGTAGTGCAGGATCGTGTCCTGCGGCTCACCGGGTTGCACCGACCTGTGCAGGAACAGGACAACCAGTCCCCCGAAGATCGCAACGGTGATCCAATCGTAGACGGTTTCCACGTAACGCTCCCCCGGCACGCGTCTTGCTGCCGTACCTATGCATATTGTGCGCCGTCGCAAGTGGGTGGACGGCAGCACGCTCAGGACGCCTTATGAGCCCGACTCGTAATATTCCGTTCTCGGTGCGAAACCTATGCACGAACGCGCCGGCCGTAAACGTGCGGCCTTGTTTTGGCCACAGCATCTTTGAGATGTAGCGACACACGTCGCACGGGTGTGAGTAGGCGGCCGGACGGGAGACCGGAAGCCCTAGGGTTAGCGTAGCAGGGGCAGGTCTTCCGATGTCGTTCGAGTGGCTCACGGCCCTTCGCGGGGGCCGGCGAAGGATACAGGGCTCGCCGCTCAGCCAGAATGAGGAGCGCTATGTCCTGGCCGAGGCCATGACGGCGCCTGTCTACGCCATTCCCTGGTGGCACTGGATTTCAGGTCCGCTCGACGTCGCGCGCCTGCGCACCGCCATCACCGAGGTCTGCAATCGGCACGAGGCCCTGCGCACCGGCTTCGGCGCCACGCCCGACGGCGGCTTCGTGAAGTACATCGAGACCGCCGTCGCGCCCCAACTGGAGGTCGTCCAGGCGCCGGGCGCCGACGAGGCCGAAGTGCGCCGGCTGCTGCGCGAGCGCTTCTTCCGCAAGCCCGACCTGTCGCCGGCCTCGCTCAAGGTCTTCGTGCTGATCCGGATCGCGGCCGACCGGCACGTGTTCGGCTTCAGCCTGCACCACAGCATCTCCGACGGTCAGTCGTCGCGCGTCTTCGCCGACGAGGTGTTCGCCTGCTACGCCGGTCGCGAGCTGCCTCCCGTTCGCACGTTCAGCTCGGTGGTCGATCCCGAGTGGCCCGAGTCCGAAGCCTATGCCGAGGCGCGCGAGGCCTGGGAAAAGCGCCTGGCCGACGCGCCGGCCGCCGTGGGCTGGGCGCCCGACCGCAACGACCCCGCTCGTCTGGGCGACGACGACCGCGTCCGCCTGCCCATTTCCGCCGAGACCCTGGCCCACGCGGAGGCCGCGGCCGAGGCCATCGGCGTCTCGCTGTTCTTCTACCTCTACGCCGTCGTGCTGGTGGCCCTGTCGCGGTTGACCGGGTCCGCGCACGTCCAGACCGCGTTCCAGAGCCATGGCCGCGCCGGGTTCGCCGGGACCGACGGCGTGATCGGCTCGTTCTCCAACGCCCTGGTGCTGACCAACACTGTCGACGAGGCGGTCGATATCGCCGCGCTGGCCCGCCAGGTCCGCGACGAGGCCCGGGGCGCCGTCGCCCACGAGACCTTCCCCTATCACCACCTGATCCGCGAGTTCGGCATCCACCCGAAGTTCGGGGTGAACTGGTTCCCCAACCTGCCGGGGCCGACCGCGGAAGGGCTCCAGATCTCCTCGGGCGACGTCTCGGACAGCCAGAGCGACTACGACCTGAACTTCCGGTTCGTGCGCACGCCCGAAGGCCTCGAACTGGTGATCTTCTACAAGCCCGACACCTTCGGCGAGGACCGGGTGCGCGGCGCGGGCCAGCTCGTGGCCGCCCTTGCAGAGGCGCTGGCCCGCGACGTCCGCGCGCCGATCGCCGAGGCCCCCTCCTCCGCCCTGGCCCCGCCCGGCGTCCTGCCCGACGCCCGCGCGCCGATCCCGACCACGCCGCAGGGACCGATCTTCAGCCGCTTCCTGGCCCAGGCCCGCCGCGCGCCCGACGCGCCGGCGGTCGGCCACGCCGACGGCGCATGGACCTACGCCGAGGTCGAACACCGCTCACGCCAGGTCGCCTGGAGCCTGCGCGCCGCGGGGATCGGCCCCGGCGACGCCGTCGCCATCGTGGCCGAGCGCGATCCATCGCTGATCTGGACGATGCTGGGCGCCAGCCGCGCCGGCGCCGTGTTCGTGGTGATGGACGCCGCCTACCCCGAGGAGCGGCTGAAGACCCTGGCCGGCATCGTGCGGCCCAAGGCCATCATGGCCACTGACGGCGAAGCGGCCCACGCCATCGCCGATCACCTGTCGGAGACGTTCGCGGCCAGGCGGGTCCACGCCGATGCGGCCGGGCCGCCAGCCGACGAACCCGACTGGCTCGACCGGGCGAAGGTCGACGATCCGGCCTACATGCTCTTCACGTCGGGCAGCACCGGCACGCCCAAGTGCGTGGTCTGCGCGCACGCCCCCTTGGGCCACTTCGTCGCCTGGCAGGAGACGACCTTCGGCCTCGGCCCCGCCGACCGCTTCACCCTGCTATCAGGCCTGTCGCACGACCCGCTGATGCGCGACGTGTTCACGCCGCTATCGATCGGCGCCTCGATCCACGTGCCGGACCAGGCCGAGATCCTCGAGCCGGGCGGCCTGCGCCGCTGGTTCGACCGCGCGCGTCCCACCGTCTGCCACACGACGCCCGCCATGGGCCGCCTGCTGGTCGCCACGGGCGAAACGCCGCCGCCGCTCGCCGAGCTGCGCTATGTCTTCTGGGGCGGCGACCTGCTGCCGCCCGACCTGCTGGTCGAGGTGCGCCGCCATGCGCCCGCCGTCGAGCACATCAACTTCTACGGTTCGACCGAGACGCCGCAGGCGGCCGGTTTCCATCGGGTCGAGGTGGGCGTCCCCTGGCGCCACGCGCCGGTCGGTCGGGGCATCGAGGGCTTCCAACTGCTGGTCGTCAACGACCAGCGCAAACCCTGCGGCATCGGCGAGGTGGGTGAGATCGCGGTGCGCTCGCCCTATCTCAGCCTGGGCTACCTGGGCGGCGGTCAGAACCGCGACCACGGGCTGAGCGGCCCCGGCGGGCCCGAGACCTACTACACCGGCGACCGCGGCATCCACCTGCCCGACGGCTCGGTGATGGCGCTGGGCCGCGAGGACGACCAGATCAAGATCCGCGGCTATCGCGTGGACCTGTCCGAGGTGGCCTCCGCCCTCACCTCGCATCCGGATGTCTCCGAGGCCCACGCCCTGGCGATCAACCGGGAGACCAGCCCCCAGATCGTGGCCTTCGTGGCGGGCGCCGCGCTGGCCGACCAGCCCGAGGCGGCGCTGCTGGCCCACATCGCCCAGCGGCTGCCCGACTACATGATGCCCCAGTCGGTGCGGCGGCTGCCGTCGCTGCCGCTGCTGCCCAACGGCAAGCTGGACCGCGAGGCGCTGCGCCGCCTGGCCGATGCGCCCGACGCCGTTGAGACGGCCGTGGCCGAGCCGCCGGCGACCCCGCTCGAGGCCGAGCTGGTGGCCAAGTGGCAGGAACTGCTGCCCTGGGCGAAGGTCGGCGTGGGCTCCAGCTTCTTCAAGCTGGGCGGCGACAGCCTGAGCTACGTGCAGGTCTACCTCGCCACCGAGAAGATCCTGGGCTCGGCGCCCGATGGCTGGCAGTACCGCTCCATCCGCGAACTGGCGGCCGAGGATCGCCATGCCTCGCGCTGGGTCGCTCAGGTCGACACGCCCATGCTGATCCGGGCCATCTCGATCTTCCTGGTGGTGGCCGGCCACTTCAGCCTGGTGAACTACGGCGGCGGCGCGACCGCGGCCCTTTTCGCCGTCTCGGGCTTCCTGTTCGGCGGCCTGCAGCTGGCCGAGGCTGTGGAGACGCGCAGCGCACGGCCCGTCTGGCGCGTGCTGGCCAGCGTCCTGCTGCCCACCTTCCTCTACACGTCCAGCCTGTTCGTCGCGAAGATGATCACGGGGCAGAATCCCGACCCGTCGTCACCGTTCCTGTACGGGAACTTCCGCGACTATTCGCAACTCAGTCCGCCCGACTGGGGCGGCAACGAGTTCTATCTCTGGTTCGTCGACTGCATCCTGCAGATCTTCCTGATCGTGGGCGTCGCGATCGCCGCGCTGGCGCGCGTCTCGTTCTTCGGCCTCGACCGGTTCGGCGTCGCGGTCCTGTTCTTCCTGGTCGGATGCGTCGGCCGCGTTGTCGTGCCGGGCCTGATGTATCCGGACTTCTATCAGAACGGCGCCGGCTCGCTGACGATGGTGCACTACCTGCCCAGCACCCACCTGGCGACCTTCGCGTTGGGCGCTATGGCCGCCACGGCCTCGAACCGCGTGCGCACCTGGATCGTCGTGGCGCTCACCGTGCCCTACGCGATCTTCTGCTCGCGCTTCTTCTACCTGAACGCTGGGCTCGCGATCAGCGGCGGCGTGTTCCTGATGCTGTTCATCCACCGGATCCCGCTGCCGCGACCGCTTGCGCGGCTGGCCTACACGCTCTCGGGCGCGTCGCTCTTCATCTACCTGACCCACTTCCAGATCAGCGTGGTCCTCCGGTGGATGACACTCGAAGACAATCCGCTGCTCCAGGTGCTTGTCGCCCTGGCCGGCGGCACCATCGCCTGGATGATCTGGAACAAGCTGCTGGCGACCTTCGGCCCGGGCGCGCGGCGCAAGGCTCCAACCTCCGTCGCCATCTGAGCGCCCGTCGGAGCCGTCCCGGCGTCCAAAATCGCAGGCCCGCGTAACTGCATTAGCAGTGCGGCAAGCGTTACCGTGCAAAGGCGAATGAAAACCACATCTTGCGATGGGGTTGGACGCCGGCCGGGCGGGCGCGGCGCGGCGCGAGTGCAGGGACGGGGCGTGCAGACGGGGCGGCATCTCGAAGCTGAAAGCGCGGGCCGCGGCTTCGCCGGCCGCCTCGAGGACTTCGGCGGCGCCGTCGCCGTGATCACGCCCGAGGGCCAGGCGATCAGCTACGCCGCCCTGGCGCAGCGCGCCGACGCCTTCGCCGCCGAGCTCGCCGGCGCCCACCTGCTGCTGATCGAGGTGCGCAACGCGCTGGAACCCCTGACGGCCTACCTCGGGGCGCTGCGGTCGGGCACGCCGGTGATCCTGGTGGCGGCTGATAGCGACCACGCGCGCCTCGTCTCCGTGTTCGCCCCCGACGCCCGGTACGTCCCCTCGGAAGGCGGCTGGAAGCTGGAGCGGCAGCCCAGAGACGGACCGGCCGCGCATCCCGACCTCGCCGTCTTGCTCTCGACCTCGGGCACCACCGGCGCGACCAAGCTGGTGCGGCTGAGCGTCGCCAACCTCGACGCCAACGCCGCGTCCATCGCCGCCTTCTTGAAGATCACGCCCGCCGAGCGTGCGATCACGTCGCTGCCATTCCACTACAGCTACGGCCTGTCGGTGGTGAACTCGCAACTGGCGCAGGGCGCGAGCCTGGTGCTCACCGAACACTCCGTGGTGAGCCCGGAGTTCTGGCAGACCTTCGAGGCGCACGGCGCCACGTCGCTGGCCGGGGTGCCCTACACCTACGAACTCCTGGAGCGCATCGCCTTCCGCGACCGCGACCTGACCACGCTCACCACCCTGACCCAGGCCGGCGGGCGACTGCCCACCGCCCTCGTCAGCACCTACGCCGAGTGGGCGCGCGAGCGGGGCGTGCGGTTCTTCGTGATGTACGGCCAGACCGAGGCGACGGCGCGGATGGCCTACCTGCCGCCGGCCCAGGCGGCCGCTCATCCCGACTGCATCGGCCGCCCCATTCCTGGCGGCGGGTTCCGGATCGAGGACGCCGACGGCCGCGGGATCGAGGCGCCGGACGTCGTGGGCGAGCTGGTCTATTCCGGCTCGAATGTGATGATGGGCTATGCGTCCTCGCCGGACGACCTGACGCGCGGCCCTGAGCTGAGCGAGTTGCGCACCGGCGATCTCGCCTGCCGTACGTCCCAGGGGCTCTACCGCATCGTCGGCCGGCAGAGCCGGTTCGCGAAGATCTTCGGCCTGCGCGTCGGCCTGGACGAGGTCGAGGCGAAGCTGGCCGAGCTCGGCGCGCCGGGCGTGGCCGTCAGCGACGACGCCCGTATCCACGTGGCGAGCACCGCGCCCATTGACGGGGTTCGCGTCACTCGCGCCCTGGCCGACGCCTACGACCTGCCCGACGCCGCCTTCCACGTGGTCCACTGGGCCGAACTTCCGACGCTGCCGTCCGGCAAGATCGACTACCAGGCCGTGCTGCGCCGCGCGTCCGAGGAGGCCGCCGCCGCACTGCCCGGCCGGCCGTCGGGCGACCCGATCCAGTTCGCCTTCGACCGGGCCTTCCCGCGCGCGGCGGTGCGACCGGACGACAGCTTCGTCTCGCTGGGCGGCGACTCGCTAAACTACGTCACGCTGTCGCTCGAGATCGAGCGCGTGCTCGGCTACCTGCCGGAGGACTGGGAGCGGATGTCCGTCTCGGCGCTGCGCAGCCTTTCGGTGCGTGCGCGGCGCGGCGGCGCCTGGGCGCCGCGCGGCCTGGAGACCGAACTCGTCTTCCGCGCGGCGGCGATCCTGGCGGTGGTGACGATCCATGCCTCGGGCCTGCCGGTCAGCGGCGGCGCCGAAGTGCTGCTGGTCCTGGCCGGCTACAACATGTCGCGCTACCAGAAGCTGCGCCTGGCCGCAGGCGAGGGTTGGCAGGTGGTATGGCCCTTCATCCAGCGCATCATCGCGCCCTACTACGCGCTGCTGATCCTGTTCACCCTGGTCACGCGCCAGTTCGACCCGGCGTCGTTCTTCCTGGTCAGCAATTTCTTCGGCCGGTACGGCAGCTCGATGGAGCCGTACTGGTTCCTGGAGACCCTGCTGCAGCTCATGCTGGGCATGGCGGTCCTGTCGCGGATCCGGCCGGTCCGGCAACTGATCGGCGAGGACGGCTGGCGCTTCGGCCTCATCGCCTTCGCGGTGCTGGTTCTAGTGCGCATGGCCTCGCTCGCCACCTTCGACCACAGCCAGGTCGGCAACCGCACGCCCGATGCGGTCGGCTATCTGCTGATGCTGGGCTGGTGCCTCCACGAATGCCGTGGCCGCAACCGGCGCCTGGCCATGACCGCCATCGTCGCCGGACTGACGATGATCGGGCTCGTCGGCGTGCCGGTGGTCTGGCCGACCTATCCGCCGCCCTCGAACGTGTCCCACGCGGTCTGGCTGGCGGCGCTGGGGGCAGGCCTCCTCTGGTTCCCGCGCCTCGCCCTGCCCGCGCCGGTCCATCGCGCCGTGAGCTCGATCGGGGCCGCCAGCTTCTACATCTACCTGTCCCACGTCGTGCCGGTCTGGCTGTTCTACTGGCGCCTGGGATGGAAGAGCCTACCGCTGAACCTCGCCGCGTCGGTGATCCTGGGCCTCATGGTCTGGCAGGCGTTCAACGCTTTCGACGCCCTGCGGGCGGGCGGCTTCCGCCGGCCGGCGTGGATGGGCGGGCGGCCCGCGCCCGCGACGGGTTCCCCAGGCCCCACCTGAACGGCTAGCTTCGGCGCGACGCGCAAGGACACCGACCGGACGATGCTGGGACCACGCCTCTGGACGACCGCCATCGCCCTGGCGCTCGCGCTCTGCGGCTGCAACGCCGGCGCCTCGTCGGACGCCACCGCCCAGCAGGCCCACCAACAAGGCAAGAGCGTGCGCCTCGAGGACGGACGAACCCTGTTCATCCGCTGCTCGGGCAAGGGCTCCCCTACGGTGCTGCTGGAGTCGGGCTACGGCGCGACCTCCCAGGCCTGGTTCGCCGTCCAGCCGGCGCTGTCGCGCACCACCCGGGTCTGCTCCTACGACCGCGCGGGCATGGGCTTCAGCGACGCCGGCCCCGAGCCGCGCGACGGCGCCTCCATCGCCCGCGACCTCGACGCCGCGCTCGACGCCGCCAAGATCGAGGGCCCCTTCATCGTCGTCGGCCATTCCGCCGGCGGCCTCTACGGCCGGCTGTTCGCCGCGCGCCGCGCCGCGGACGTCCAGGGCCTGGTGCTGCTGGACCCCACCGTCGAACGGCTCGCGCCGCCCGGCCGCCCCGACGGGCTCGACGGCCTGCGCTACGTGGCGCGCGAGTGCCTGAAGGTGAGCGAGTTGCAGCCCCAGCCGCCGCTGAACGACAAGCGCTGGGCCAACTGCGTCGGGCCGAACCCCGACCCCTGGGCCGCGGCCACCGTGCGCCGCCCCGACGCCTGGCGCTCGCAGCTCTCGGAACTCGACAATCTCTTCGGCCGCACGTCCGAGCAGGCCGCGCGGATCGGCGGCGTCCTGCGCGCGATCCCGACTTATGTGATCACGGCCTCCGACACAGCGGCCGCCGCCCCGAAGTACGGTTTCGACAACCCCCGCTCGGCCCTGGAGCTGCAGCACGAGATGCTGGCGGGCCAGTCGATCGAGGGCTCACAGCAGACCGTGCTGTCGTCTCACCTGGTGATGATCGATCGCCCCGAGGTGGTGATCCGCGCCGTCGAGGAGATGGTCGCCGCCAGCCGCGCCGGACGACCGCCCGCCCACCTGCCGCCCAGCGAGACCGAGGCGCCCGCCGAGGGCTCGTTCAACTCGCCCGACGGCGAGGCCGACCCGTTGCAACCTCCTGCGCCCCCTGGCGGCCCGACGCCCTGAACGGGCGTCCAACGACGTCGCGCCGCGTGACGCACATCGCTCTTGCGACGGTTGCGCGACAATCGCGCGGGCAACCCGGCACGATGTCGATGTCACCGACTCCTTGTCGCTTCTTCATCGAACTGTCGCTCGCGATCCACATACTGCGTTCGACAGCAACTGGGGGACGACGCTGGAGCTTCCCGCGCCTCGTCTAGCGGGAAGGAGCCTCGCGGGATGCGCTATGGCGTCGTCCGATCGTCACCGGAACTGCCGGCGCCCAGCGTGCAGCGCCGCCAGATCGAGACGGCCGGCTGCGACATCATCCTGGAGGAAGGCGATCCCCCGGCGGCCAACCACCGCAGCTTGCTGACCTTGCTTTTCGGCCTCCAGCGGGGCGACGAGGTGGTGGTGCACGGCCTGGAGAGCCTCGACGCCTCCACCGGCGAACTCGCCCGCCTGATCCGACGCTTCTTCGAAGCGGGCGTCACCCTCAAGATCGTTGGCGGCTCACAGGTCGAGATCCTGGCGCCCATCGGCGCGATCCCCCGGGCGCTGGCGCTGCTGGCCGACCACGAGAGCCGCAAGCCCGCCCGCCTGGCGGGCCGCAAACGCGCGCGGCCCACCGACGCGCCCCTCACCCAGCATCAGCTGAAGTTTGCCCGCGATATGCATCGCCGCGGCCATTCCATGCGCGCGATCGGCCTCCTGTTCCGCCTGACGCCGAACGAAGTGGCCAAGCTGCTGCGCGCGACCCGCGCCGACGGCCCCGAGTCCGAGACGGACGCCCCACCTGAGGCGCCGTACAGGATCGCACCCGCTGGCTGAGACCGTGGCGGCCGGATCGTGGAGGAGGCGCGTTCGCCCCTTCCCCGCGCCGAACCTCAGAACGTCGTGCTGGCCGACAGCGTGAAGACCCGGCCGACCTTGTAGGTGTTCACATCGACGCGGTTGCCCGCCGTCTCCTGAAACTCCTTGTACTTGCGGCCCGTTAGGTTGCGGGCCTCCAGCTTCAGCTCGAATTCGCGGCCGGCCACCTCGATGCCCTCGCGCAGGACCAGGTCGATGCGGAGGCCGGGGTGCTCGAAGATGTCGGGCTGGCCGGTGTTGGCGAGGCCCCGGCTGGTGACGCGCTTGCTGGCGTAGTTGATCAGCAGGGTCTGCTGCGAGAGGTGGTCGCTGTCCTCGAGGCCGATCTGGACGTTGGCCACATGCTCCGACTGGCCGGTCAGGGGCGCGCCGTCGCGGAAGAAGTCGGTGGCCAGCGTCGAGCTGGAGTTGAAGACGGCGACCTTGTCGCCGGTCCGCACCTGCAGCTCCGACTTCGAGTAGGTGTAGTTGCCGGTGAGCAGCAGCCGGCGCGTCGCGAACAGGTCGCCCTGCAGCCAGTCCGACATCTCGAAGTACTTCTGGGCCTCGAGCTCGATGCCGTAGAGGTCGGCCTTCGGGGCGTTCGCGAAGCTGGTGATGAACGATTCACCCGAGACGTACGACTCGATGGGCTTGTCGATCTTCTTGTAGAACGCGGCAGCCGACAGGCGCTGGTCGGCGGCGAAGTACCACTCGTAGCGGACCTCGGCGTTGGTCAGCTTGCTGTCTTCCATCAGCGGGTTGCCGCGGTACTGCCGGTTGGTGTCCGGGTCGAAGTAGAACTGAAAGATCAGTTCGCGGAACTGCGGCCGGGCCAGCGTCTTGGAGACGTTCGCGCGGATCTGCATGCCGGGCTGCATCGCCCACGTCAGGGTCGCGGCCGGCAGCCAGTAGTCGTTGTCCAGGTTTGTGGCCGCGGTCGAGGCGCCGGGCGTGTTGAATACCTGGATCGGCGCCACCTGTTCCTTGGCGGTCTCGTAGCGGACGCCCACGTCGAACTTCAGCGTCTCGGCCAGCGTGCCGTTCAGCTTGGCGTACCCGGCGTGGTTCTTCAGCGTCGCCAGGAAGGCCGGGCTGCCCTCGTTGGTCTCGACCATGGTGATGCCGAAGTTGCTGATCACCGACGGCTGCAGCAGCAGGTCGGGGCGGAACATGTCCACCCCGCCCGGGAAGGTGTTCGGCGCCTGGAACTGGAAGTCGCGGCGCGAGCTGGTCCGGCGGGTATCGGCGTAGGCGTAGCCCACGGTCAGCGAGAGGTCGTCCGAGAAGCGGTACGAGGCGTCCGCGCCGCCGGACCAAAGGCGCTCGTCCAGCTCGGAGAAGCTGATCCGCGCGTCGCCGTTGTTGCCGTTGTTCAGGCGGTTGACGAAGTACTGGCCGAACGGGTCGGCCGCCACGTTGGTGCGGACGTACTCGAACGACAGCTCGTAAGGCGCGTCGCGCTTGGTCTTGGCGTAGCTGGCTCGCACGTCGACATCGAGGTTCTCCATCGGCTTGAACTCGCCGACGACCTGGGTGTCCATCAGTTGCCGCTCATACCAGGCGGTGTCCTGCGGCATGTAGTCGACGTCGGTGCCCTTGCGGTTCCCGATGCCCAGGCGCGCGTGCTTGATGGTGTCGTGGATGTAGACGTTGGTCCAACGGATCTTGTTCTCGTTGCTCTCGCCGAACTCGTAGGCCAGGCCGACCAGGCCGTTCACGATCAGGCGGTTCTGGGTGGTGATCCGGCGGAAGTCGGATTCCAGGTCCTCCAGGTCGCCCTGCAGCGAGGTCTGGTTCACCGCGTCGCGGGTGGTCCAGCGGTTGCTGTACCCGGCGGCGGCGATCAGGCCCAGATTGCCCGACTCCAGGTCGAAGGATTTCGCGCCCGCCAGGTTGACCGAGAAGTTCGGCGGCAGGTGGTTGTCCTTCTGCAGGACGGCGTTGCGGCCGGTGACCAGCTGGCTGGCGATCTTGCCGGTGTCGACCTTGCCCGAGCTCATCCGCTCGCCGCTGGCCAGGAAAGCCGCCAGGGCCGGGGCGATGTCGCGGTTGCCGTTGTCGTAGCCGCTCCAGTCGGTCTTGCTGCCGTAATAGGTATAGCCGAGCTGATTGGTGGTCTCGCTGTCGGCGGAGATCGACGCGCCGATGGTGATGAAGCCGTCCTGCGGGATCGATCGCGTGGTGAGGTTGACCACGCCGCCACCGAACTCGCCCGGGAAGTTGGGCGAGTAGCTCTTCTGCACCAGCGCCGACGAGACGATGCTGCTGGGGAACAGGTCGAGGGGCACGACGCGGCGCAGCGGCTCGGGGCTGGGCAGCGGCGATCCGTTGAGCAGCGCCAGGGAGTAGCGGTCGCCGAGGCCGCGGACATAGACGTAGCCGTTGCCGACCAGGCTGATGCCGGTCAGGCGGGTCAGGGCGCCGGCGATGTTGCCTTCGCCGCTCCGCTGCAGTTCCTGGGTCGAGAGGACCGACACGACCTGGCTGGTCGAGCGCACCACGCTGCTCCGCGTGCCGGTGACGACCACTTCGGACACGCCGGGCATCGAGACCTCGGGGTCCTCCTGTGTGGCGGCCGCGGGCGCGGCTGCGGCCGCCGCGGACGGGGCGGCCGGCTGATCCGCCGCATGCGCCAGCGTCGGCGCGGTGAGCGCGGTGGAAAGCAGCAACAGGGACGTGAGCCGCCGCGTGATCATTCCGATCCCCCTCGGGAAACGAGTCTTTGAGAAAAGGGGGGCCGCCGTCGCCGGCCGCCCCCCTCGAACTGGGCCTTGCGGCGGATCAGGTGGTCGGCAGCGAGGTGCAGTTGCCGCTGTTGCCCGTGCCGAAGCTCGCGGCGGTGCTGTTGCAGGTCCAGCCGGCGTACCAGGTGTCCGAGCTGTCCTTCACGGCGCCGATGTAGGCCGCGGCCGTGAAGAAGGCGCCCAGGCCGGTGACGTTGAAGGCCGCCACGCCGGTCTCGTTCGAACCGTTGACGAACAGGCTGGTGAAGGTCGGCGTGAACGCGTCCTTGTTGTTCGTGCCGGCGGCGAAGAAGCCCGAGACCTGCGCGGCCGTGTAGCTGCCGGTGCCGAGGAACTTTGTGGCGTTGCAGTTCAGCGCCACCGAGTTCGTGGTCAGGGTCGACGGCGTCGTGCCCGAGCCGTTCATCCGGATGCACTCGTTGTTCGGCGTGTTGTAGACGCCGTTGACCAGCGTGGTGTCCGAGTTGCCGCGGAAGAGGCTGGCGGCCTGGTCGTTGGCTTCGTTGTTGCTGCTGACCGCGCTCTGGATGCCGACGAAGTTGGCGACCTGGAGCTTGGTGCGCGGGGTGTCGGTCTCGAAGCCGTTCGAGTCGATCTCGAACAGGGCGTCGCCGGCGCCGGCGCGCTGGATGAGCAGGGCGAACTGGACGTTCATCTGCGCGCCCGTGTCGACGTCGAGGCTGTCGTCGTCGGCGCCGACCGAGATGTAGTACTTCATGCTGGGCGAGCCGCCGAAGTGTTCGGAGCCGTCGTCCGAGCTGTTGAAGCTCATGATGTGGTCCAGCACGGTGGCCGAGCCGACGCCCTCGGTGGTGAGCGACTGCAGCTCGACGTTGGCGCCCAGGACGAAGCCCGAGTACCGGATCTGGACGAAGGACATCCGGCCGCTGTTGTCGGCGTCGTTCGCGCCGCCGAAGCGGGCCGGGTCGGCCGCGCCTTCGGTCTGGCGTTCGCAGGTGCCGGCCGCCACCGAGCCGGTGGTGCAGTCGGTGACCTTGCCGCGGCCCATCAGCACCACGCCACCCCACTGGCCCTGCGAGGTCTCGGTGTTCAGGCCCAGCACGTTGTCACGGCTGGTGAAGATGATCGGCGAGGTGGCGGTGCCGACGGCGTTGATCTTGTTGCCGCGGTTCACGGCGAGCCACGACTGGCCCGTGCCGCCGAAGATGATCACGCCCGGATCGATCGTCAGGGTGACGTTGGTGTCCGCGGTCGGCGTGAAGCCGCCGTCGGTGCCGACGTCCACGCGGCTGGCCATCTGGTACAGCAGGCCCGAGATTTTCGTCAGGCGGATCGACTTGTTGATGCGCGCCGGCAGCGTGCAGACGCGATAGGTGCCGGTCGGGCCGGTGATCGTGCCGTCGTCCTTCAGACCCTGCGGATCATCGATGGTCGGGCAGCCCGAAGCCGGCGTGACCGTGCCGCCGCCGTTGTTGCCGCCATTGTTCCCGCCGTTGTTGCCACCATTGCCGTTGTTGATGGTGACGTTGCCGCCGGTGCCCGGCGACGAGATGTCGTCGGCGCCGCAGCCGGCCAGCGCCAGCGCGCTCAGCGAGGCGACCATGAACAAACCAAACTTCTTGCCGGCCATCTTCTATCTCCCCGCCGAGGCGTCAAAAGCGCGCGTGCGGAGAGATCGGGCCGAAGCCACGCCCAGGCCGTCCCCCGCAGCCGATCTCGTTCTTAGGAGGCGGTCATGACAGGCGACCGACAGAAGCATGACGGTTCCATTGCGCAGCTTGCTCGGAGCCTTCACGCGACCAAAAGACCACACCTTCGCGACGGCCCGGCCGGCGCGATTCCCGCGCGGCTTCGGCCCGAGGGCGCGCTTCCGCCTTGAATTCGTACGGAATTGTGGAGCGCTCGCGGGATCGCGCGCCGGAAGCGCAACGATTGTTTCAAATGATGACGCCAAGCGCCGCCATGCCGCCCCAGCGGGACCTCGCCCGCGCCTCTGTGACATTGTGGTCTGGTCGCCCCGGGCCCGGATGGGCTAGGTTGGAGGCTCGGTATGGGGGTGCGGCATGGCTTGCGGCAGGGCAAAACCGTCGACGTTCGCGGCGGTGTTCGGCTTGGCGGCCGCCCTGTCTTCCGCGGCCCTGTCTTCAGGCGCCAGCGCCCAGGTGCTGTCCATCGGCGACGACGGCGCGGTGACCACCTATTCCGGCCCGGCCGTCTACACCGACTCCAGCGTCGCCACGATCGTCCCGCCCGAGCCCGCGCCGCTGATGCGCGCGGCGCCCGAAGAGGTCGTCCAGTTCATCCGCGAATCGTCGGCGCGCCATGCAGTGCCCGCCCAGATCGTCGAGGCGGTGGCCTGGCAGGAGTCACGTTTCAATCACGCGGCAGTTTCGTCAAAGGGCGCGCGCGGTGTCATGCAACTGTTACCGACAACCGCTAGCGACCTCGGCGTGGACCCCTCGGATCTCAGAAGCAATATCGACGGCGGCGCGGCCTACCTCGCCCAGCAGCTCCGGCGCTTCGGCGACGTGAAGCTGGCGCTGGCCGCCTACAACGCCGGCCCGAAGGCGGTCGAACGCTACGGCGGCGTGCCGCCCTACGCCGAAACCCAATCCTATGTCCGCGCCATCATGGCGCGCCTGGCGGCCGCCCAGGCCGCGGGCGCCGGCGCCCAGTGAGGCCTATGAAGAAGCTCGCTCCCCTCGCCGCCTTCGCGGCCCTCCTCGCCGGCCCGGCGCACGCCCAGGTCCAGGGCGACCCCGCCGGCTCGTCGCCGCTGCTGGCCGCGCTGAACTGGGTGCAGGGCACGCTGCTCGGCAACCTGGCCACCACGGCCGCGGTCATCGCCGTGGCCATCATCGGCTATCTGATGCTGGTGGGCCGCTTCGACTGGCGGCGCGGCGTGATCACGCTGGTCGGCATCTTCATCATCTTCGGCGCCGTCACGATCGTGGCCGGCATCCGTTCGCTGGCCGGGGGCCTCTGAGGTGAGCCGCCTCGCCTCCGATCCCGTCTTCGCGGCGCTCACGCGGCCCCAGATGATCGGCGGCGTCACCTATCCGTACATGGTGCTCAACCTGATCGTCACGGCCGAGGCCTTCCTGATCACCCGCTCGTTCTGGGCGCTGCTGATTGCGGTGGTGATGCACGCCATCGGCTACGTCGGGTCGCTGCGCGAGCCGCGCTTCTTCGACCTCTGGGTCACGCGGCTGTCCACGTGCCCGCGGGTGAAGAACTTCGGCTTCTGGCGGGGGAATTCGTACCGGCCATGAGCCAGACCTTCCTCACCACCGGCGCCGCCAAGGTCCTCGCCCCGCGCGAGCAGACGGTGGCCTCGCGCCTGCCCTACCTGGGCCATATCGACGAGGTGACGCTCCGCACCCGCGAGGGGTTCCTGGTCCAGACCCTGCACCTGGCCGGCTTCCCGTTCGAGACGGCGCCCGACGAGGAACTGAACTATCGCAAGGCGATCCGCGAGACGGTGCTGCGCGGCGCGGCCAGCTCGCGGCTGGCGGTCTATCACCACGTGGTGCGCCGGCGCGTCACACCTGGCTTCCCCGGCGCGCCCGAGGAGCCGTTCTGCCACGCGCTCGACACCCGCTGGCGCGAGCAGCTGGCCAGCCGCCGGCTCTACGTCAACGACATCTTCCTGACGCTGGTGATGCGCCCGACCCAGGGCAGCGCCGGCTTCCTCGAGCGGCTGATGAAGGGCTCGCGCAACCGCGAGGCCGACCTCGCCCGCGACCTGCGCGACCTGCACGCCACCCGCGAAGCCTTCGCCGCCGCGCTCGCGCCCTATGGCGCCCGCACGCTGGGCCTCTACACCGCCGCCGGTGGCGCCCAGCGCTCGGAGCCCGCCGAATTCCTGGGCCTGATCCTCAACGGCGAGCTGCGCCCCGTGCTGGCGCCCACCGGCGAGTTCTCGAACGCCATCGCCAGCCGCCGCCTCAGCTTCGGTCTCGACGCGATGGAGGTCGGCGGCGGCCCCGACGGCTCCAGTTTCGGCGCGGTCGTATCGCTGAAGGACTATCCCGCCCGCACGGCCCCCGGCCTGCTCGACGGCGTGCTGCGCCTGCCGATGGAGATGGTGCTCACCGAGAGCTTCGCGTTCGTCGACCGCCAGGTGGCGCTGGACCGCATGGGCCTGGCGCTGCGCCGCCTCAAGGCCGCAGAGGACGACGCCTTCAGCCTGCGCGGCGAACTGGCCCAGGCCCGCGACGACGTGGGCGCCGGCCGTCAGGCTTATGGCGAGCACCACCTGACCATCCTGGCCAAGGCCGACAGCCTGGACGAGCTGGACTCCGGCGTCGCCGACATCCAGTCCTCGCTGGCCGAGGCCGGCGCGGTGGCGGTGCGCGAGGACGTGAACCTGGAGCCGGCCTTCTGGGCCCAATTCCCGGCCAACTTCAAATACATCGCCCGGAAGGCGATGATCTCGGCGGGCAACTTCGCCGGCCTCGCCAGCTTCCACAACCACCCCACCGGCCAGGCCGACGGCAACCACTGGGGCCCGGCCATCGCCGTGCTCGAGACCACCGCCTTCGGCCCCTACCACTTCAACTTCCACAACGGCGACCTGGGCAACTTCACGGTCATCGGCCCGTCGGGCTCGGGCAAGACCGTCCTGCTCACCTTCCTGCTGGCCCAGGCCGAGCGCCTGAAGCCGCGGATCGCCTATTTCGACAAGGACCGCGGCGCCGAGCCTTTCATCCGCGCCATCGGCGGCCGCTACGACGTGATCTCGCCGGGCGAGCCCACGGGCTTCAACCCGCTGGCCCTGCCCGACACGCCGGCCAACCGCGCCTTCCTGTCCGAATGGGTCGCCCAGCTCCTGACCACCGAGGGCGAGGTGCTGGACTCCGAGGACCGCGCGATGATCGCCGACGCGATCGACGCCAATTTCGCGCAGCCGGTCGGCCACCGCCGCCTGCGCTACCTGCGCGAGCTGTTCCGCGGCGCGCGACGCCCTCACGCCGGGGACCTGGCCTCGCGGCTGTCGGCCTGGTGCGAGGGCGGCGACCACGCCTGGCTGTTCGACAACGCCGACGACCTGCTGGACATCGAGACCCGCATCCTGGGCTTCGACATGACCAAGGTGCTGGACGCGCCCGCGATCCGCATCCCGGCGATGATGTACCTGTTCCACCGGCTGGAGCAGCGGCTGGACGGCAACCCGGCCATGTTCATCGTCGACGAGGGCTGGAAGGTGCTGGACGACCCGGTGTTCGTCCGCCGCATCAAGGACTGGGAAAAGACCATCCGGAAGCGCAACGGCCTGGTCGGCTTCTGCACCCAGTCGGCATCGGACGCGCTGGACAGCCGCATCGCCTCGGCGATCATCGAACAGGCGGCGACGCAGATCTTCTTCCCGAACGCGCGCGCCAAGGCCAGCGACTACATCGACGGCTTCGGCCTGACTGAGCACGAGTTCGAACTGGTGCGCTCGCTGCCCGACACTTCGCGCTGCTTCCTGATCAAGCGCGGCGACCACAGCGTCGTGGCCCGCCTCGACCTCGCGGGCCTCTCGGGCGAGCTGGCCGTGCTGGCCGGCACCGAGCGGGCCGTGCGCCGCCTGGATGCGCTGCGCCAGCAGGTTGGCGACGAGCCGGCGGCCTGGCTGCCCGCCTTCATGGAAGACCGCGACCGCAAGGGCCGGAGCGCGGCATGAGCACGTGTGCCGCCATCGTCGACGACGGCGTGATCCGGGGCGTCCTCGCCACGGTGGAATGCCAGACGCGCGCCTATGCGCAGGGCGGCTATCTCGCGCTCACCTCTGGCTCGCCCGTCTTCCAGACGGCGCTGACCGCGCTCCTGACCATCTATGTGGCCCTGATCGGCTACCGGATGCTGTTCGCGCAAGGGGCGGTGCGCCTGTCGGACGCCCCCGGCATCGCCCTGAAGGTCGGGCTGATCCTGGCGCTGGTCACCAGCTGGGCCACCTTCCAGACCCTGGTGTTCGACACCGCCGCCCGCGCGCCGGTCGAGATCGCCAGCCTGGTGGCCGGACCGATGCAGGAGGCCAACAACACGGGCCTCGCCGCCAGCCCAGTCGACGGCCTGCAGGCCGCCTACCAGGAGTTCAGCGAGACCGCGGCCGCCTACGGCAAGATCGCCGGGCCCAACGCCAAGGGCTATTCAAGCCCGCAGGCCGCCGCCGCCGAGACGGCCGCCGGCGCCTCGCTGGCCCTCTTCGTCACCAGCGCGGGCGTGATCTCTGCCGCCACGCTGTCGATCGGCGTGCTGACCGCCGTCGGCCCGATCTTCATCGTCCTGGCCCTGATCCCGTTCACGCGCGGCCTGTTCGTGGGCTGGCTGCGGGCGCTGGCCGCCTCGGCGCTGGTCCCGATGGTGGGCTGGCTGCTGATCGTCCTGATGCTGGCGGTCGTCGATCCGTGGGTCGAGACGCTCACCCAGCAGCGCACCGGCCAGCAGCTCGATCCGCAGACGGCCATGAGCGCCTCCGCGCTGGTGTTCGTCTTCGCCGCCGGCCAGGCCGCCCTGGTGATCGGCGCCTGCGTGATGGCCTTCGCCTTCCGCCTGCCGACGCTGAACGCCGACCGCGGCGCGCGCGGCCTGGCCGCTGCGCCGGGCCAGCCCGCCGGCCCTGCGCTCGCCCCCCTGCCCTCGCGCGCCGAGCGCCTGGCGCTGGACCTTCAGCGAGACCAGGCCCAGGCCGTCGCCCGCAGCCGCGCCGCCTCGACGGCCGCGGCGGCGACCGCCGCCTCCGCCGCAACCGCCCGCCAGGTCTCGGTCACCGTCGACGAGACCCGCCGCCTCGGCGACGCCTATCGCCGTCCCGCCTTCACCGCGCGCCGCGCGGGAGCTTCCCGATGATCCGTCTGCCTGCCCTCGCCTTCGGCCTGGCCCTCGTGGCCGGCCCCGCCCTGGCCGTCGTCCCGCATCCGGGCGGCGGCGACCCGCGCATCCACGTGGTCGAATACGACCCGCAGGAGGTCGTCGAACTGAAGGTGGCCTTGGGCTACCAGCTCTCGGTCGAGTTCGACCCGGCCGAGAAGATCGAGAACGTCGCGATCGGCGATTCCCTCGGTTGGCAGGTCACGCCGAACCGGCGCGCCAACCTCCTGTTCCTCAAGCCGATGTCGCAGCGGCCGCCGACCAACATGACGGTCATCACCAACCTGCGGCGCTACAACTTCGAACTCAGCCTGCGCCCGCGCGCGACGGCCAAGAGCGCGCCCTTCAGCGTGCGGTTCCTGTATGCGCCGCCGGTGGTGGCCTACATCGCGCCGCCCCCGCCGCCGGCCCCGCCGGTCGAGCGGAACGCCTCCTACTCCTATGAAGGTTCGAGCCGCACCCTGCCGGTGAAGGTCTTCGACGACGGCCTCGACACCTATTTCACGTTCCGCCAGGGCGAGGATCTGCCCGCGATCTTCGCCCTGGACGCCGACGGCGAAGAGGCCGTGGTCAACACCCGCCTGCGCGACGGCTATGTGGTCGCCGACCGGGTGGCGCGCGGCTTCGTGCTGCGGCGTGGCGGAGAGATCACCCGCATCTATAATGACGGCTTCCGCATCGAGGAGGCCAGCGCGCTGCGGCAGCGCAAGAAGGACCCGTGGTGGCGGCGATGACGCGCAAGACCGAACCTTCCGCCCAACCCCTGAGCCCCGTGTTCGCCCGGGCCGCCAAGGCGCGCCCGCAGGTCGAGGCGCCGGACTCGCCCTGGACCGTCTGGGTCGGCATGGCCGGCGCGACCGTGCTGGGCGTCATGGTGTTCAACGGCCTGTCCAGCGGCCGCCAGGCCCACGCCCAGACGCCGGCTCCGCAGCCTGCGCCCACCGCTGCGCCGCAGCCCACGCCTGCGCCCGCGCCGCCGGCCCCGCAGCCGCAGACCGCCGCGCCGCCGCCGGTGGTCATGCAGTCGGTCGCGCCGCCCGCCGATCCGGAACAGGCCCACTGGCGCGCGCCCACCGTAGTGGTCGACTTCAGCAACCAGGGCGCGGCCGGCGACGCCGTGCAGCTGGCCCAGGCCACGACCACCGCCGCCACGCCCGTTCCGCCCAACGACGTGCGCCAGTCGGCCGACGAGCGCTTCGCCGCCGGGGTCACCCGCGGGCTGGGCGACACCGCCCGCGCCACCGTGATGCGCGACCTGGGCCGCACCGTGCCGCAGGGCTCGGTCATCCCGGCCACGCTGGAGACGGCGATCAACTCCGACCTGCCCGGCGCCGTGCGCGCGGTGGTCAGCCGCGACGTGCGCAGCTTCGACGGCAGCCGGGTGCTGATCCCGCGCGGCTCGCGCCTAGTCGGCCAGTACAAGAGCGCCGCCGCCGTCGGCCAGACGCGAGCCTTCGTCGTTTGGTCGCGGATCATCACGCCCAACGGCGTCACCATCGACGTGGGCTCGCCCGCCACGGACCAGCTCGGCCGCGGCGGCCTGGACGGCGAGGTCGACACCCATTTCGTCCGCCGCTTCGGCTCGTCGATCCTGCTGACGGTGATCAGCGCGGGCGGCCAGGCGCTGGCGAACAGCGCCACCAACGGCGACAGCACCACGCTGGTGATCGGCGGATCGGGCCAGACGGGCGGCAATCCGGCCGCCATCGCCCTGCAGAAGCAGATCGACATGCCCGACACCATCAAGGTGGCCCAGGGCGCGCCAGTGCAGGTGTCGGTGGCCCGCGACCTCGACTTCTCCGGCGTGGTGCGATGAACGCCAACGTCTATCTCTCGGCCTACCTCGCGCCGCTGTCGCCCTGGCTGTCGCGGCCCGACGTCACCGACGTGCTGATCAACCGGCCGGGCGAGGTGTGGGTCGAGACCACCGGCGGCGCCATGTGCCGCGAGCCGGCTGACGCGCTGGACGAACAGGCGCTGCAGCGCCTGGCCCGCCAGATCGCCGCCGCCAGCCACCAGGGCGTCAACCGCGAGCAGCCGCTCCTGTCGGCCACCCTGCCCGACGGCGCCCGCGTGCAGGTGGTGGCTCCGCCGGCCACCCGCGGCGGCTTGGCCATGGCCGTGCGCAAGCACCTGATCTCGGACCTGTCGGTGGCCGACCTCGCCAAGGACGGCCTGTTCGACGCCGCCCACCGCACCGACGCCACCAAGAACCGCGAGGCCGACGCCGAGCTGGAGGCGATCCTCGAAGGCGGCGACCTGCACACCTTCCTGAAATTGGCGGTGAAACGGCGGAAGACGATCGTGATCTCGGGCGGCACCGGCAGCGGCAAGACCACCCTGCTCAACGCCCTGGTCAAGGAGATCGACCGCGACGAGCGGCTGGTGGTGATTGAGGACGCCCCCGAGGTGCGCCTGGACCATGCCAACAGCGTGGGCCTGGTGGCCGTGCGCGGCGAGTTGGGCGAGGCCAAGGTCGACGCCGACGCGCTGCTGGCGGCCTCGCTGCGCCTGCGGCCCGACCGGATCCTGCTGGGTGAGCTGCGCGGCAAGGAGGCGTTCGCCTTCTTGCGGGCGGTGAACAGCGGCCATCCAGGCTCGCTGACCACGATCCACGCCGACAGCCCGGCCGGCGCGCTGGACCAGATCGCGCTCCTGGCGCTGACATCGGGCGTCGACCTGGGCTGGGAAAAGGTGCAGACCTACGTCAGCCGTGTGATCGACGTGGTCGTGCAACTCGACCGTGTGGACGGCGCGCGCCGCGTGAGTGAAGTGCTGTTCCGTCCGAGATAGGCTGATCCGCGTCGACGCGCCGCATCGGTAACCATCTCTGTCGAAACATTCCTAAAGCGTTTTCGTGGCTAGGTATTCGGATGAATAACGCCCGAGCCTTCCTCGACCGGCGAGCTGAACCCCGCGTATCCATCAATGCGCGGGGCCGGATCATGCACGGCGACAAGCTGGGTATCTGGGCCGACTGCGTCATCAAGGACCTGAGCGACAGCGGCGCGAAGATCGAACTCTCGCACCTTCACAAGATCCCGCCGCGCTTCATCCTGATCCATTTCCAGGCCGGAATGGGCTTCGAGGCGGTTCTGAAGTGGCGCCGCGGCGACCTGGCCGGCATGGCCTTCGAGGTGCGCCACAAGCTGGAAGACGCCGTGCCACCGCGCCTCGAGCCCGTCCGCGCCGCCTGGATGGCCCTGCGCTAGAGCCCGTCCTGGTTGGCGAGCCAACAAGGAGCAACGGGCTCGCCTCTTTGCCTTAGCGGCCTTCTTGACCGGTCATGGACATGACCGGGAAGGCCTCTAGACGAAGTTCAGGTAGCGCGTCCCGAAGTTCCGCAACCGCGGGAAGATGACGTCCGTGTCGGCGTCCGAGACCCCGAACCAGCGGCCCAGCGTGGCCCCGTACTGATCCACCGACGTCGTCGGGATCGTCACGTTGCTGATGTTGTCGGGGTTGTTGAAGCCGCCCACGTCGGCCCCCAGCGTCGGGTACTGGCCGTACATGTCCCCGCCCCTCACCGCGCCGCCCATGATGAAGTGGTGGCCGCCCCAGGCGTGGTCGGTGCCGTCGCCGTTGGTGGTGAAGGTGCGCGCGAAGTCCGAGGCGGTGAAAGTGGTCACCTGGCTGCGCCGGTCCAGGCCGCCGATGTTCGACAGCGCCCCGTCGAAGTACGACAGCGCGTGCGCCACCTTGGCCAGCAGGTTGGGCTGGGCGGTGTTCTGGAAGTCGTGGGTGTCCCAGCCGCCGAGGCTGACAAAGAACACCTGCCGGCGCACCCCGAGGCCGGAGCCAGCCGCGATCATGCGCGCCACGGTCTGCAGTTGCAGCGCCAGGGTGTTCGTCTCGGTCCGGCCGGTGATCGGGTTGGTGTAGGCCGGCGCCGTCGCCACACCGGTCACCTCGGCCTGGGTGAAGGCCGTGTTGACGGTGGTCGCCGCAGCGATCGAACGGGCGGCGACGGTCGAATAGTCGGCGGCGAAGTTGCTGGCCACGTCGGTGTCGGTGACCAGGTCACGCACCCGCGACGGCGCCAAGCTGGAGCCGAACAGGCTGGTCCCCGACTGGCCGGTGATCACCACCGCCGGCTGGCTGCCGGTCGAGAGCTGGTACTGCACCACCGACTGACCCGACAGGAACACGGCGTTGCCGGCGGCCGAGACGGCCGTGAACAGCGTGTTCTGGCCGTTCATGCTCGCCATCAGGTCGGCGAAGCGGCCGCCCCACCCGGTCCGCGCGCCCTCGGTGGAGAGCGCCTGCCACGTCGACTGCTGGTCGTTGTGCGAGAACAGGCTGGTCGGCACGGGCACGGACTTCGCCTGGTACTGCGCCTTGGTGATCGGCTGCACCAGCGTCCCGACATTGGCCAGCACGGCCAGCCGCCCCTGCCCGAACAACGTCTGCAGCGAGCCCATGAAGGGGTGCAGGGCGAAGGTGCGGCTGCTGGCGTTAGTGCCGGCGGGGATAGCTTGCGCGGTCTTGGGTGTGATGGGCAGGACGCCGCCCCAGGCTTCGGGCGAGTCCGCGTCGGCGACCCGGCCGGTGACAGCGTTGGTCTGGCCGACCGGCGTGGCCGGCGTGCCCGGCGGCATCAGCGCGATCGGGTCGGCGCCGGTGTTGCGGGCGGCGAAGTAGCGGCCCCAGGAGTCCTGGTCGGTGGCCAGCACCATGTTGTGCGAGTCGTTGCCCCCGTAGAGGAAGACGCAGACCAGCGCCTTGTAGTCGGGCGCCGACTGTCCGGCCGCCGAGCCGGCGGCGGCCAGTTGCAGGGCGAACGGCGCGGCCGTGCCTAGAGCGCCGAACGCTCCGCCCACGCGCAGGAGGTGGCGGCGGTCCATCGTCCTGCTCATCGCTGCACCAGGTATTCGGACGAGGCCATGGTCATGTAGACCGCCAGCTTCGAGCGGTTGAGGAGCGCCGTCTGCGGATTGGTCGCGGGCACCGTGATCCCGTTCACCGCCTCGACGATCCTGGTCCTGAGCTTGCCGGACATAGCCCCGTTCATCAGCAGCAGGTTCATCCGATCGACCAGGGCGTTCGCGTCGCTCGCCAAGGCGGTTTCCGACGCATAGGTCGTGCGCACGTCCCGCGCGCCGGAGACTGTGTTGCCGATGCCCGCGTCGACGGTCGTCTGCATCGTGTTGAGGTACCCGGCGACGGTCACCTCATCGACGATCTGGAACTCGGGGGCGACCAGCCCCGCCGCGCCGATCCGGCTGTTGGGCGGCGAATAGCCGGGGCGGAAGAAGTTGAAGACCGACGGCGAGGTCAGCGCCGACTGGCCCAGAGAGGTGTTGGCGCTGGTGGACGGGATCTGCCAGTCGCCCGAGGTGGAGGTGGCGCCGAACGCCCGAGCCCAGTTGGCCATGCGCACCACCGGCTCGCGCACCTTGCCGTAGTTCAGGCCCACGGCCGTCCCGGCGCTGCGGGCCTCGGTGTCCAGCAGGATGGCCCGAACCACCGCGGCCATGTCGCCCCGCACGCCGGCGCCGTTGTTGTTGAACACCGTGGCCACGCGCTGGACGTAGGCCGGGCTGGGGTTGCTGGTCACCAGCCGCTGGATCAGCTGCTTCGAGATGAAGGGCCCGACGTTCGGGTGGTTGAACAGCGCGTCGAGCGCGATCTTCAGCTCGCCGCTGGGATTGGCCGTGGCCGTCGTCGTGGCCGGGATCGTCGTGCCCAGGAAGCTCTTGGCGCTGGTCGAGTGGAACGAGGCGTAGGGGATCATCGAACGGACCGTCGCGTCGGCCGCCTTGCTCCCGCCCCGGAAGGTCGTGTTGCTGGGCGTGGGCGAATAGTAGCTGTAGCCCGTGAACACCTTGGCCAGGCCGCTGATGTCGTCGGCCGTGTACGTCGGGATCGGCTTGCCGGTGGCGTCGGTCTTCACCGAGCCGTCCAGGTTCAGCTGGTAGAGCCCGATGGTCATGAGCTGCATGACCTCGCGGGCATAGTTCTCGTCGGGATTCCGGCCGGTGGCGGGGTCTTCCTTCTGGTTGCCCAGCCAGGTCAGGTAGATCCCCATCATGGGGTGCAGGCTCACCTGCTCCAGCAGCGTGCGGAAGTTGCCGAAGGCGTTGGCCCCCAGCATGTCGTAGTACGAGCCCGCGCCGCGGACATCGACGTTGGCGTCGGTGAGCGAGATCACGAAGATCTCGGACAGCGCCAGCTTCATCCGCTGGCGCAGTTGATCCGGGCCGGTGACCGCCTGCTCCCAGTACGAATAGTAGAAGTCGTTCGCGCTGAGGTTGGCCGTGGCATTGGCGGCGCGCAGCACGGCCAGGCGCGCCTCCAGGTCGGCCTGATGGCTCTGTGGCGGCGCCATCGACATCTGCTGGTCGATCCACTGGGAATAGCCTGCCGACCGAACCTGGCTGATCGCGCTGTCTGTGGCGCCGTAGCTGGCCTGGGCCAGGAACCGCGACGCCTCCGCGGCGGTGGGCGGGCCGTCGTTCGAGCCGGTGGTGCGCACGCCGCTGCAGCCCGCGAGGCTGATCGCCACCAGCACCGCTGCCCAGCGCACCCGCCTGCGCCTCGCGTTCAGCCCTGTCTGCACGCCCCCAGCCCCCTCGGCTGTCTCACAATCGCGACGGAACTTGCCGCCTAGATCGTTTACGTCTCCGATGTAACGGTGGTTTACACGCTGCGTTGTTTCGCTTCCGTCGGCCAGGGACTTTCCGCCGGGTAGGACGAAGGGGCGCAGCCCAAGGGGGCTGGATGGCGACCTTCACGGCTGGCGCTCTAGGCGTCGACTTCGACCTTCTGGACCTAGGCCCGCTCACCGGCGCAGCGCAGAGCGTGGCGACGCCGACGTCGGTCGCCCTCAACGTAGCCGGCGTCACGGCGCAGATTTTCGGCTCGGGCTTCACCTACGCCGCCGCAGGGCCGCCCACGGCCGGAACCATCCAGCGGATCATCGTCAGCGTCGACGCTGGCCTCGCCTACGATATCGCGGGCCTGAACCTTTCGGCCGCCACCTTCCGCAGCTGGGTCACGTCGGGCGACAACGCCGCCGCCAAGGCCGGCCTCTTCTCGGGCGACGACCAGTTCACGGGTTCCGCCCTCGCCGACCGCCTCTACGCCTACGCCGGCAACGACACCGTCAACGGCGGCGCGGGCGCGGACACCATCGTCGAGCAGGCCGGCTCGAACTACCTGCGCGGCGACGACGGCGACGACAGCGTCACCGGCGGCTCCGGCTTCGACGACATCAACGGCAACATGGGGAACGACACCGCCTCGGGCGGGCTGGGCGACGACTGGGTGGTGGGCGGCAAGGACAACGACCGCATCTTCGGCGACGACGGCGGCGACCTCGTCTACGGCAACCTGGGTGACGACACTTGCGACGGCGGCGCGGGCGCGGACACGATCCGTGGCGGCCAGCAGAACGACAGCCTGAGCGGCGGCGCGGGGAACGACTTCGTCTCCGGCGACCGGGGCGACGACACCATGACCGGCGGCCTGGGCGCCGACATGTTCCACTCGTCGGCCGACGCCGGCCTCGACCGCGTCCTCGACTTCAGCGTCGCCGAGGGCGACCGTGTCCTCCTGGACCCCGGGACGACCTACACCGTGGCCCAGGTGGGCTCGGACACGGTGATCACCATGAGCGCGGGGCAGGTCGTTCTGGTCGGCGTCTCGATGTCCACGCTGATCGCCACCAGCATCTTCGTGGGTTAGCGGACCGCTCCGGGCGTGACGGCGGCCGCCGCGAGCTTGCCGGTCCGCCGCAGCCGGTCGCCGACGTCGGTCAGGACCAGCAGGCCGCGGCTCGAACGCCGCACATAGTTGTTGGCCATCGCGTGCTCGACCTCCCGGGCAAAAGGCCGCAGGGCCTGATCGTCCTCGGCCAGCCCGTTCTCGGCCCGGTGCAGCAGCCGCAGCAGCGGCATCAGCGCCTTGACCTCGTCCTCCTCCAGCGTGGGCTGGTTGCGCGAGAAGCCGTAGATGATGAAGACCACCAGCGCGACGGCGAGGAACGGGAGGAAAAGGGCTTCCATCTAGGCGATCTTCACTCGGCGGCGCGTCGGGACGGCGGGTCGCACGGAGCCTCGCCGGAGCCCGACCCTAAGGCGTGTCCGGAGCCCGCGGCAAGCATGCCGTTTTACCCGGCGTTTCTGTGGCTAAGCTAGTAAATTGCTTAATCAATTCTGAACAAAAGACAATATTAACCGTCGACATTCTTAGTTTCGAAACGTAACTCCGGTAACCCTCTCCACAACGAACGACAACACGGCGACCCACGAAGGACGCCTCAAATCTCGGTTGATGGAGAGAACTGTGGAGATCACAGTCAATAGCGCGCAGGCGCTGACCAGCGCGCTGAAGACAGCGCAATCCGGCGACACGATCAAGCTGGCCGCGGGCCAGTATTCGGACGTCGTCCTGTACAACGTGAAGATCGCCGGCAACGTGACGATCACCTCGGCCGACCCGGCGCACCAGGCCACGATCAATGGCCTGATCGTCAACGGCTCGTCGGGCGTCACCTTCCAAGGTCTGGAATTCTACGTCGACCCGAGCAAGGCCGACGGCACGTACCAGATTTTCGGCTCGTCGAACATCAAGTTCGACAAGATCAACATGCACGGGTCTCTGGACAACAACCCGAAGAACGACAACACCGGCCTGGTCTTCCAGGACGTGAAGAACGTCTCGGTCACCAACTCCGAGTTCCAGCAGGTGTCGTTCGGCGTCGCCCACCAGAACAGCGACGGCGTCACGATCTCGAACAACTACTTCCACGACATCCGCTCGGACGGCGTCCGCGGCGGCGGCTCGTCGCACGTGACGATCACCAACAACCAGTTCCGCGACTTCTACCCGATCGAGAGCGACCACCCGGACGCGATCCAGTTCTGGACCACCAACGCGAAGGTCTCGGCCACCGACATCGTGGTGACCGGCAACATCGTGATGCGCGGCGCCGGCCAGCCGACGCAGGGCATCTTCTTCCGCGATGAGCAGGAGATCCTGCCCTACAAGAACGTGACGGTCAGCGACAACCTGGTCGTCGGCGCCTCGTTCAACGCCATCACGGTGAACCACGCCGAGAACGTGAAGATCAACGGCAACACGGTGGTTGGCCTGGTCGACCAGAAGTCGTGGATCTCGGTCGGCACCAGCACCAACGTGTCGGTCACCAACAACACCTCGACCGAGTACCAGTACGCCAACACCACCAACACCGGCGTCACCGGCTCGAACAACACGACCATCACGGCGGCCACCGACGGCGGCAAGGCGGCCCTGACCACCTATCTCGCGGCCCACAGCACCGACACCGCCCTGGTGACCAGCGCCACGGCCCACTTCGCGACCGCCGCGACCCTGACGGTCAACGCGATCAACACGGTCATCGCCCAGGTCATCACCATCACGGGCGGCGCCAATGCCGACTACCTGGCCGTGGACAGCACCAAGTCGACGATCATCCAGGGCGGCGCGGGCAACGACCAGCTGATCGGCGGCGGGCTCGGCAACAACACCCTGGTCGGCGGCGCGGGCGACGACACCTTCTACGTCCGCTCGGCCCGCGACACGGTGTCGGAAGACGCCAACGGCGGGACCGACCTGGTCTGGTCGAGCGTCGACTATGTGCTGGGCAACAACGTCGAGCAGCTGTTCCTGCAGGACGGCGCGCGGGTCGGCACTGGCAACGCGCTCGACAACCGCATCGTCGGCCAGGACGGCAACGACACGATCACCGGCCTGGGCGGCAACGACCTGCTGCAGGGCAACGCCGGCAACGACTCGATCGACGGCGGCGCCGGCAACGACACCATCTACCTCGGCGCGGGCAACGACACCGGCGTGGGTGGCGACGGCGTCGAGTTCATCGCCGCGGGCGCGGGCAACGACTCCATCTCGGGCGGCGCCGGCAACGACACGCTGCAGGCCGAGAGCGGCGTCGACACGATCTCGGGCGGCCTTGGCGCCGACGTCTTCGTCTTCATCGACGGCGACCTCAGCAACACCACCACGACGGACCACATCACCGACTTCTCGTCGGCGCAGGGCGACCACATCGCGCTGGGCTCGATGGACGCCAACACGCTGAAGGCGGGCGACCAAGCGTTCTCCTTCATCGGCACGCAGGCCTTCCACAAGGTGGCCGGCGAGTTGCGCTTCGAGGTGGTCAACGGTTCGAGCGTCCTCATGGGCGACACCAACGGCGACGGCACGGCCGACTTCCGGCTTTGGGTCGACGGGGTGAAGAGCCTCTCCAGCGGCGACATCTGGATGTAAGCGTTTGGAGCGCCGCCCGGCGGCGTTCCTGCGGCTGAGGAGTCGGCGCCGAAAGGTGTCGGCTCCTTTGCCATGTCTGGCGGGATTGGTAACACACGGGCCGGACCGATGGGGTATGGTCGAGTCCGCGCCGCACCCGTGCGGCCTGGGGGGATGGTTTGAAGTCGGTGGGTCGAGTGCGCTTCCTGGGCAAGCCTGACGGGACGTCCGTCCGTCCGTGACCCGCGGCGCCAGGATATATTTCGCGGCGAACCTCGTCGCCCAGGCGTCTGCGCTGCTGCGGTACGTCATGCTCTCGCGCCTGCTGGGCCCCGAACAGCTCGGCCTGGCGGCGATGCTGATCCTCACCTCGCAGTTCTTCGAGTCCGTGACCGACACGGCGGCCGACCGCTTCATGGTGCAGGACGCCAAGGGCGACACGCCGGTGATGCAGAAGACGGTGCAGCTGGCCCTCTTCGGCCGCGGCGCCTTCCTCGCCGCTGCGCTGATCGTCACGGGCGTCGGCATGGGCCTCTTGAACCTGAACCCGGGTCTCGGGTTCTCGGTCGCCGCACTCGCGATCGTGCCGATGATCAGCGGGCTCGTGAACCTCGACGTCTACCGCTACCAGCGGACGGGCGACTTCCGCGCCGCCAGCCTGTCCCAGGTCGTGGCCGAGGTGAGCAGCCTGATCGCCACGGGCATTGCCGCCTACATCACCCGCGACCACACCGCGATCATCTACGGCCTCGCTGTGCGCGGCATCGCCAACGTGCTGATCTCGTGGATGGTGGCCAAGCGCCGCTACGCCTGGGGCTATTCGAAGCCCGAGGCTGACACCTTCCGGCGCTTCGCCCTGCCCCTCTTCCTGAACGGCCTGCTGCTGTTCCTGGGCGGCCAGGGCGACCGGCTGCTGGTAGGCTTCCTGGGCGCGGCCGAGCTCGGCAAATACAGCGCGATCATGCTGCTGATCTACTACCCGGCGAACATGATCCAGCGGTACATGGCCAACATCCATCTGCCGCAGATGGCCGCCGCCCGCGACGACCCCGCCGCCTTCAACCAGGCCAGCCGGATACTCGGCGGGCGCACCCTGCTTCTGGCGGTCGGCATGATGGGCGGCTTCACCCTCGTCGGCCCCATCGCAGCGCCGCTGCTGTTCGGCCACCAGTACGCGCAGCGCGCCGAGATCTTCGCCCTGTTGGCCGCGCTGGAGGGGGCGCGCTTCCTGCGGCTGTGGCCCGTGACCGTGGCGCTCTCCGAGGGCCGCACCACCATCGCCATGTTCGACAACGCCTCACGGCTGCTGGCCCTGCCCGTCGCCGCGGCGGCCATGCTGATCACCCGCAACCTCGAGGCCATCCTGATCGGCTTCATCATCGGCGAGTATCTGGCCCTCCTGACCACCCTGGCCCTCCTGAGCCGCGCCACGCACGTGTCGCTCGTGCGCGAGTCCGGCCGCCTGGTGATGCTGGCGATCTTCTCGGGCCTGGCGATCGCCTGGGCCTATGCAGTTCCTGCGGGGAACATGCCGGTGATCGCGGGCCTCGCCGTCGTCACGATCCTGGCCCTGGGGCAGCTGGCCCGCATGGAGCGGCCGACGATCACCCAGGTGCTGGAGCTGGCGCGGAGCTGGCTGGCCGCCCGCCGAGGCGCGGCGTCCTAGCCGTCGCGGTCGGCGTAGAGCAGGCGCAGGCCGTTCCAGGCCCGCCACAGCCGCACCTTGAACAGCATGTAGATGGCCAGCGGCCGCGCGCCGACCGGCAGGCGCTTGTCGACGATCACCGACGCCGAATGCACCACCGCCGAGAACGGCATGGCCAGCGACTTCACCAGCCACGAGAACCGCGAGCGGCCGTAGCTGCGGTGCAGCTTGTAGGTCTCGGACTCGATCCGCTTCCACTTGGTCAACAGCTCGGGCCAGGTGCGCCGCGGCGGGTGCATCACCAGCGCCTTGTCCACGTAGGCCAGGGTGTAGCCGGCGGCGTGCGCGCGATGCCCCCACTCGGCGTCTTCCGACACGTCCGGCAGGAAGCCGCCCACCTTCTCGAAGATGGCCTTGGGGCAGAACAGCGTGGCCGTGACCGAGAAGTTCTTCTTCTCGCAGTACAGGCGGTTGTCGAAGCCGAACAGGACGTCGAAGGCCTCGGCCGGCGTGATCCGGCTGGCGTCCTCGTACCAGACGTCGACGCGGCCGCCGGCCATGTCGGCGCGCTGCAGGCCGGTCAGGCCCGTCTCCAGCCAGTCGGTGTTGGGCACGCAGTCGGAGTCGGTGAACGCCAGGATCTCGCCCGTCGCCGCGGCCACGCCGCCATTGCGGGCCGGGCCGGCGCCCTTCTCCGTCACCACCACCAGCCTGGCGCGGCCGTTGACGACGGCGGCCACCGCGGCCTCGCCCTCAGGGGAGTTGTTGTCGGCCACGACGATCTCGAAGGGCTCGGCATAGGTCTGGGCAGTCAGGCGCGACAGGCAGCGGTCCAGGCCCTTGAGGTCCCGGTAGTGCGGGACGACCACGCTGACGCGCGGCGCGCTCATTCCGGCAGCACCTGCACGTACTCGACCGTGAGGCCGCGCGTGTAGACCGGGCTCAGGAAGTTGCAGAGGAAATTGCCCGCGCCCTTCACGTGCTTGGGCTCCAGCAGCTTCATCTCCTGCTTCGCCAGCTCGGCGGCCGTGGCGTCCAGGTCTTCGACCTGCAGGGCGATGTGGTGCAGCCCGCCCATGCCCTTGTTGAACTTCACCAGCGGCCCGCCATCCGGCACCACGAACTCGATCGGCGAGCCGGAGGCCGCCTTCGTGAAGATGCAGAGCGCATGCCACTCGGGCACGTAGCCGCGGTAGTCCTCCTCCAGGCCCAGCACGGCCATCATCGCCTGCACATCGGCCTCGTCCATCTGGACGATGCCCACGTGGTGCAGCGGCGGCCAGGCGCCGCCCAGCTGCGGCACGACCATGTTGGACAGACCAGGAAGGGTCACGGCTGGGCCTCCGGGGGCTTGTTGAGCTGCTCGGCCAGCCACGGGACCAGCTGCTTCACGCCGCGGCGGTTCAGGTGGCCGTAATCGGAATAGAGGGTGTAGTCGGTCGACAGGAAGTCGGCGGCCCAGACCTGGCCGAACTGGCGGTAGAACGGCTCGTCGGCCACCGGGCGCGTGTCGGAGTAGACCGGCAGGCGCAGGAAGATCAGGCGCACGCCGTGCTCCTTCGCCAGGGCGGCGATGCGGCGCGTGTAGGTGCGCTCGATGGCGTACTCGGTGTCGATCATGGAGGCCGGCAGCACCTGGCCGCGGCCGCCGGCGATCACGGCCTCGGCGTCGGCGGTGATCTTGGGCAGGGCGACGATCCGGTCCCGGTCGACCACGCGGCCGTCCGGCAGGGTGAAGGTCAGCGTCGTGTCGCGGTCCGTGCCCTCGTAGGCCTTGGTGAGCGTGGCGGTGTCGCCGAACGCGGCGGGCGCCTGGCTCTGCACGAACAGCGACATCTGGCGATAGGGCAGCGTGGCGAGGTCGCCCGCGTAGTCGACGTTCAGGAACATCGGCGCGTGGACCACGTCGCCCGCGTCGGCCAGATAGCGGAAGGCCGGGTGGCCCGTGCGCGGCTGCTGCTCCACCACCGAGACGATCAGCGTCTTCACCTCGGGATGCTTCTCCAGGAGGCGCTTGACGATCACGTAGTGGATGTTGCGGCCCTCCTGCGGCATCGACAGGTTGGCGACGTGCAGGTTGGGCTGGCCGTTGGCGCGCAGCAGCGCCTGCAGCTCGGGCGCCGAGACGCCGGCCTCCAGGCGCGAGTTGCCGACGATGGCCATGTCGATCGGCGTCGGGTCCAGCTCGATGCGCTCGTAGTTCCACTGGGCGTGGAACTGGATCGTGTCGCGCAGCTGCTGGTACCGGATGTAGGGGTCGTGCGGCAGCAGGCTCACGGCCGCGCACAGGGCCGCCGCCACGCCCAGCATCAGGGCGATCAGCGGGCTGCCCCGCGTCGTCCCGAACGTCGCGGCGACGCTCTCATCAGCTTCGTTCAGATCCACGGACGCCATGCTCGGACCCTAGAAGTTGAAATAGATGAATTCGGTGGTGCCCCGCATGATGAAGGCGACACCGAGGAACAGGAACGCACCGGCCAGCGCCACGAACGCCAGGCTGGGACGCCAGGTGAGCTTCACCGTCGGCGGGTCGATCTTGCCCCACTTCTCCCACTCCAGCGCGGGCGTGATGCGGGTCATGAACTGCTGGGTGTTGGGCAGGAAGGCGATGATCGTCCAGCCCACCGCCAGCACGGCCAGCACGCCGCCGACGCCGAACGGCACGGCGGCGACCCAGTCGAAGCCGTCCAGGCGCAAGCCCGTCACCGGGAACATGGCGCCGTAGAAGTCCACGGTCACGGCCACGTCCTTGGCGCGGAACGGCACGCTGGCGATCACGAAGCTGAGCACCGTCAGGAAGTGGGCGAAGGCGGTCTGGTAGAACGGCCGCACCGCCCCCTTCTTCCGCTTCTTGCGACGCAGGAAGGTCCAGAGCTCGTTCAGGCACATGTAGCTGCCGTGCAGGGCGCCGAAGATCAGGAAGTTCCAGCCGGCGCCGTGCCAGACGCCGATGATCACCATCGACAGGAAGGTGGGCACGGCCACGGCCACCCCGAAGTTGCCCAGCCGGCTCTTGGTGTGCTCGGCCGCGAACCGCGCCATCGGCACCTGGATCGGCTGGAAGATGTAGGTCTGCACGAAGCGGCTCAGCGTCATGTGCCAGCGCCGCCAGAGGTCGGCGATGTTGGTGGCGCGCAGCGGCGAATGGAAGTTCAGCGGCAGCAGCACGCCGAACATCCGCGCCAGGCCGATGGCCATGTCGGAGTAGCCGGAGAAGTCGAAATAGATCTGCAGCGTGTAGGTCACCGCCGCCATCCAACCGCCCACGAACGAGGGCGAGTGCCCGTCGGCCGAGGCGTTGAACACCGGGCTGGAATAGAGCGCGAAGGTGTCGGCCAGCACGGTCTTCTTGAACAGGCCGATGCCGAAGATGGTCAGGCCGATCAGGATGTTTCGGGTCGCCGCGTTCAGCCGCGGCGGCGCCTTCAGCTGCGGCTCCAGTTCCGAGTAGTGGACGATCGGGCCGGCGATCAGCTGCGGGAAGAACAGCACGAAGGCCACGTAGTCGCCGACCGAGCCCAGCTGTATCCGTCCGCGATAGAGGTCGAAGAGGAAGGCGATCTTCTGGAACGTGAAGAACGAGATCGCGAGCGGCAGGACGATCTTCGCGATCTGGATGTCCAGGCCGGTGACCAGGTTCACGTTGTCGATGAAGAAGTTGAAATACTTGAAGTAAAACAATAGGCCCAGGTTGAAGAGCAGGCCGAAGATCGCGGCGCTCAGCCGCAGGCGGTCCCTGCCCTCCCACCTTCGGATGCCCATGGCGACGACGTAGTTCACCGCCATCGAGAACAGCAGCAGGAGGACGTACTTCGGCGCCCAGTAGCCGTAGAAGAACAGCGACGCCGCGCCCAGGAACCACATGCGCAACGGGCGCAGGGGCGAGGCCGCGATGAGGTAGTACGCGATCAGGACCGCGGGCAGGTAGCCGAAGATGAAGACGATGGAGTTGAAGAGCATCCGGGCTCGCTACCGTTTGTCGGGTCTGTCGGGCGCGATCACGCCGGTTCGGCGATGATCGAGCAGGTCACGGCGGTGCGCTGCTTGAGCGCCCGGGACAGCGTGACGCCCTGGGTGGTGTGCGACGAGGACTCCACGACGCGGAAGCCCCCGTCCACAAGCAGCTGTTCGGCCTCGGCCGGCGACCGCAGCAGGATCAGGTGATCCGGCATCGGCGCGTTCAGCGGCACGTTCACATAGACACAGCCCCGCTTGCCCACGAGCGGCTTGAGGCGCTTCAGCGCGTCCACCGGGTCCTCCAGGTGCTCCAGCAGGTGGCTGAGGATGATCAGGTCGAAGGGCTCGCCGCCGGGCTCGGCCTTGTGCATGTCCTGCACCGCGAACCTGGCGTTGTCCAAGGTCCCCAGCCGCGCCAGCGCCGACTTGGTCTGCTCCAGCGACACCTGGCTCAGGTCCCAGGCCGTGGCCTCGCCCATCTTCAGCTCGCTGAGGCAAAGGTACAGCAGGAGGCCGTGGCCCGAGCCCACCTCCAGCACGCGGCCGCCTTCCTTCACCCGCGCGCCCAGGCGCTGGATGAAGAAGTGGAGGCTGGAGAGGTGCATGAACCACAGCACGTGGCTGTAGAGCAGCCCGTCCATGTAGCGGTGCATGAAGTCGGGGTTGGAATAGACGTTCGCGTTGGTCTCGGCGAACGTGGAGTAGCGGTAGCGCTCGGTGCGGGCGAACGCGAGCTCCTCCTCCTTGATGCGGTCGCAGAGCCAGCGGTAGTGCTCGGCGTGCTCGCGCTCGCTGCCGGCGGTCAGCTCCAGCACGGCGGCGGCCATGCGGTCGCTGGTCTGCAGCACCGCCTCGGTGCGCGGCTCCAGGCTCTTGTCGAGGAAGCTGCGATGCTCGGGCCACACGTCCACGACGGTGTTGAGCAGCCGCCCCAACGCCGGGTAGCGCTCTGAAGCCTCTTCGAAGGATCGCCCGGGCGCTCCGTTCACGATCAGCTCGCCGCCGCCAGGGGCTGGGCGCCGACGTCGTCGATCACCATCGGCAGGCTGGGAACCTCGTAGGTCGTCAGGTCGAGCGCCCAAGTGGTCTCGCCCTCGGCCGTCTCGCCGGTCTGGGCGAAGCCCAGCTTGGCGTAGTGGTCGCGGACCATGGCGTTCTTCGGCGACGGGATGTAGCGGCCGATCAGGGTCTTGGCGCCGTCGGCGCGGGCGGCTTGGGCCAGGTGGGCCAGCGAGGCCTCCTGCACCCGGCGGCCCAGCACCCTGCAGCTCATCAGCCAGGTATCGATCTCCCAGGCGTCCCCGCCCCGGTCGGCGACCAGCACGCAGATGATCCCGTTGTCGCCGAACTTGTCGACCAGGCGGATCTGGCTGATGTGGCGGCGGGGATCGGCCTCGGCGGCCTCGACCTGCGCCTCGGTGTAGCGGCGGGTCGTCAGGTTGAACTGGTTGGACTTGTTGATCAGCTGCGCCACGCGGGGCCGCGAGACGGCGTCCACCGGGCGGATGGTGCAGACCATGTCCAGCGAGGCCAGGTAGCTGTCGAGGTCGCCCGAGGCCTGCACGGCCGCGGCGCGCGCCGCGTTGGCCTGGTACATGGCGGCCCGGTCGCGGTCGTCCTGGGTGAAGGCCACGGCCTCGAAATAGCCGGCCGCCATCAGCAGGCGCGGATAGAGCGAGGGCTCGTCCGGCAGCTCGGGCACCGCCACCACCGGCAGCTCGCGGCGCACCTGGGCGCGTTCGGCCGGGTTGTCGTCCAGGAACACCAGGGCGTCGACGCCGATGTTCAGGGTCTCGGCGATGGCGCGCAGGTTGGCCGCCTTGTCGGTCCAGTTGGCCTGGAAGACGGCGATGTGGTCCTCCTTGAGCACCATCTCCGGGTGCTCGCGGAACGGCAGCAGCGCGGCCGCCTCCTCGTTCTTCGAACAGACCGCCAGCACCACGCCGCGGCGGCGCAGCTCCAGGGCGGTCTGCTGGATCTCCAGGAACGCCTCGCCAGCCGCCGAGCCCTGGCCCAGCGCGATGCCGGCCACGCCGTCGTCGCCGATGACGCCGCCCCAGAGGGTGTTGTCGAGGTCGAGCACCAGGCACTTGCGGGCCCGGCCGCGCAGGGCGGCCACGGTGCGGGCGATCACGTCGCCGTAGACGGGCGCCATCTCGGGCGCGAAGGGCAGCTTCGAGGCGTGCCAGTGGCGCGGCGCGTCCCAGCGCTCCAAGCCGATCGTGCCGGCCAGCCGGGCGATGTCGATGAGCACGATGCCGCCCTCGGCGGCCCAGTCGCGCAGGCGGTCGTTCAGGGCGCCGACCATGGCGTAGCCGGAGGTCTTCTCCACGCGGTCGAACGAGCCGAACAGCGGCTCGGTCGGGGCCACGACGGTCTGCACCATGATGGCGGCGGCCACCGCGGGCTTCAGCCCGTCGACGATAAGCTTGATCTGCGAGAAGGCGGCGGCGACGCGCTGGTCGGCGGCCTCCAGGCTCTCGGCCGAACGGTTGAGGCCCAGGCCCCGCGCGTCGGTGGAGACCAGCAGCATGTCCAGGCCCGCGGTATGCAGCGGGCTGGTGGGGTCCATCGCCTGCTGCACGGCGCTGCCATAGTCGCCTTGCACCGTCTCCAGCAGCAGGCCGTGGCGCACGCCCGAGCCCGCAATCACCGGCTTGAGCAGCGACAGCGTGCCGTCGCCCAGCAGGCCCAGCTTCACCTTGGAGAACTGCTGCGGGGCCTTCGGCGAGGCCTTCAGTTCGTCCACCAGCTTGGCCAGCTGGCCAAGCTGGTTCTCGTCGAGCGACGCGGTGCTCAGCGTGAGCGCGCGCTCGTAGAAGCCCTCGGCCGGGGCCGCGGCCTCGCCCCGGAGCGCACGGACCCGCTCGCGGAAGTCCGAGGGCGCATTGGGCAGCCAGGCCAGGTCGGAAAGCATGTCGAAAACTCCTCGCGCCGAAGCGCCAGAACCCTAGGCCGTCTTCGATTCAATCAGACGAACGAGGTCGCCCACGGTCTTGAGTGATTCGATTTCGGAGTTCTTGAACTTGAAGCCGAACTTACGTTCGACGGCCACGACCAGACGCACGTGGCTCAGGCTGTCCCACTCCTCGACGTCCTCGGCGGTCGTCGCGTCCGTAAGCTCCAGTTCGTCGATGTCGAACACATCGATCATGATTTCGCGGAGCTCGGCCAGAATCGTTTCGTGGGACATCGTCGGCGCCTCGATCCGTACTTTTGCGCGCCGCAGGACAGGCCGGCGCATGGTTAGCCGCGATGCTTAAATCGCGGCGTGTAAACGCTCCGTTGCACATGCGCCGCCGTCGACATTTCCGCGATGGCCAATGGCGTTGCGCGGCGGAGAAGACGCGGGGGGCCCAGGATCGGAGCGCGTTCTCTCTAGCGGATAGCGGGTGGCGATCAAGACCATAGCAACCGGTCCGGGCCCAGGGTGGCGGCGCGCGCCCATTGCGCGTGCGCCCTGCCCTGTTAGGTAGGGGCGGCCATCGACGGGTTCGGGGGACCAGGTGACGACCGGGCGTGTGGAATATCCGCAGCAGATCAATGCGCTGACATCGCTCCGCTACCTCGCGGCGGCGTGGGTGCTGATGTTCCATCTCAAGGAATTCACGCGCGTCGACGCGCTGATCCAGAACCCTTTCGTGATGCACGGCTACCTGGGCGTGGACTTCTTCTTCGTCCTCTCCGGCTTCGTCCTGGCCCACGTCTACAAGCGCGACGTGGACGCCGCGCGGTTCAACTACTGGGGCTTCATCTCCAAGCGCCTGGGCCGCATCTATCCCATGCACCTGTTCACCCTGGGCCTGTTCGTGGTCCTGGGCGTGTTCGCGGTGTTGCAGGGCATGACGTTCGACGTCTGGGACCCCGGCGAGCCGTTCAAGAACCTCGACCGCGGCCAGCTGATCCGGGCGCTCGTGGCGCACATCACCCTGATCCACGCCTGGGGCTCGACGCCGGGGCTGCAGTTCAACCTGCCGTCCTGGTCGATCAGCGCCGAGTGGTTCGCCTACCTGATGTTCCCGGTCTTCCTCCTGGTCCTGCGCGCGATCCGCGGTGGGCCCGGCCTGAAGCTGGCCCTGGCCGGCGGCCTGTTCTTCGCCATGGCCGTGGGGACCGAGCTCGCCATGGGGCTGGAATTGACCGAGATGTCCTGGAACATCGGTATCCTGCGGATCGCGCCCGAGTTCTTCCTGGGCGTCGCGCTCTACAACTTCGGCGAACACCGCACGGCCGGCCGCCGCGGCGCCATCATCGGCCTCTGGACCAGCGTCGCCGTGATCGTCATCGCATTGGCCGCGGCCGCCTGGACGCCGGGCGCCAAGATCGTGGCCCTGCCGCTGGTGGTCTTCGGCCTGTCGGGCGTGGTGTTCTTCGCCGCCGACGGCGACCGCTACGGCGCCTTCCCGCCCCTGTCGCGGCCGGTCTTCGTGCTGCTGGGCGAGATTTCCTACTCCGTCTACATGCTGCACCAGGCCGTGATGGTGGTGGTCTTCGGCATCCTGCTGCGCGACTTCCGCCCCACCGACCTGGGGATGGGCCTCGCCACCATCGCCGGCGGCCTGCTGCTCACCACCCTGCTCTCGTGGGCCAGCTACAAGTGGATCGAGCTGCCGGGCCGGTCGATCATCGTGGGCGCGGCGCGCAAGCTGAACCAGCCGGCCGCCAACCCGGCCGCCGGGGGCTAACCGCCGAAGCCTTCGGCGCCGCGGCGGTTGAGAATGCCGGCCCACCAGCCCTGCAGCGCGTAGCCCGTCTGCCGCAGGGCGCCACGGGCGGCGAAGCGCAGCATCAGCAGCGCCAGCGCCGCCGGGACCGCCACCGGCAGCTTGCCGGGGAAGCAGTCGCGGGTGATCAGCACCTTGTTACGCTCGTCGAGGTAGATCGGCCGTTTGGGCCGCTCGCGCAGGCCGCTGTGCGAGCCGGTGGTCGTGCCGGCATGGTGCAGGCAGCGGCCGTCCGGCGCGAAGCCCAGCTTGATCCCGCGCGCCACGGCCCGCAGGCACCACTCCACCTCCTCGCAGTAGAGGAAGTAGTCCTCCCGCATCGGCCCCACGGTCTCGAGGAACGTGCGGTCCACGACCATGCAGGCGCCGTTGAGGAAGTTCTGCCCGGCCTCCACCGCCGCGGCGTCGACGGGACCGTCCACCCGGTCGCCCCACCCGATCACCTCGGCCCGGGCCAGCCACGGCCGCCAGCGGCCGCCGTGCGACTGCACTTCGCCGTTCGGCAGGTAGATCGTGCAGCCCACCGCATGGACGTCGCCCTTGGCCAGGCGCGCCAGGCAGGCCTTCAGGAGGCCCGGCTGCGGCTCGGTGTCGGGGTTCAGCACCCACCAGGCGTCGGCGCCGGGCGCGGCGGCCATGGCGCAGTTGACGCCGCCCGCGTAGCCCAGGTTCCGGGGGGCGGCGATGATCTTCACCGGCTGGCCGCCCGGCAGCGCCTTGGGCAGGCCGGTCACCAGGGCATCATAGGCCTCGGCCCCGCCGTTCTCGCAGATCACCACCTCGAAACGGGTGTGCTCGGAGTGCGCCAGCACCTCCAGGCAGGTCCGGATGTCCCCGAGATTGCGGTAGCCGACGATCGCCACCGCCACATGCATCGCGGACGGATCGGGCACGGCCTAGGTGCGGATCTGGCTGTTCAGCCGCTTGGCGATGTCGCTGCCCACCAGGGCCGGGCGCTCGGTCGGCGCCGTGGCGCGGAGCAGGTCCTGGATGAAGGTCTCGAGCAGCTGGAACGACGGCCCGCTGTCGCCCAGCGCCGAGCAGCGCACCAGCACGCCGTCGGGCACCAGCCCCTCGAACGAGTTGAGGAAGCGGGCCTCGCGCTGCTGCTTGCCGTCCTGCGGCAGGCGTTCGCCCACGCGGGTCCAGTAGACGATGTTCTCGCGGCGGTCCTGGTTGATGGCCACCAGCTTGCGCACCGGCAGGGTCGCGCCGGCGCCCACCGGCAGGGCCTCGGCCGAGCTGGACTCGATGGCGTAGCCGACCGCCGGGTAGCAGACCTCGGGCCGGTGGAGCTGCAGCGCGTCGCTCTGGGTCTTGCCATAGGCCGCCAGCAGCATCACGCCCTGGCCGTCGGCGTTGTAGTACACACGCGAGACGATTTCGCTGTAGAGCGTCTGGGCCAGGCCGCCAGCCAGCTCGGGCGTCAGGTCGGCCGAGGTCGCATCGGCTTCCCAGCCCGGCATCTTGGTGGGCAGCGCCTCTTCGATGGTGCCCTTCTTGAGCAGCATCAGCTTGTGGCGGGGACGCAGCGCCTCGGCCGCGCCGGCCGCGGCGATGGCCATCCCACCGATGAGCAGGTCGCGACGGGCGATCATGCGGCGGCCTTCTTGTTCTGCAGGAACTTGAGGTTCGAGAGCAGGTTGTCGATCCCGAACATGAGCAGCAGGGCCACGGCGAAGAGGAACAGGCCCGCGGTCACGTGCAGGAAGCCCTGCCCCACGGCGTCGCCGAAGAAGTAGGTGAGCAGGATCAGGATCACGATGCGGATCGCGTTGGCGACCACGGCGATCGGCACCAGCAGCGCCGCCAGGAACAGCGAATAGCGCCAGCTCGCCGAGCGCAGGAGGTAGATGTAGAACAGGCTGATCGCGATCAGGCCGATCAGCGAGTTCAGGCCCGAGCAGGCGTCCTCGACGAGGAGCTGGTACGGCCCCACCACCATGGTCACGCCCTCGCGGTAGATCGGGATGCCGAACGGCTCGACGATCTTGGTCGCCATGAACGAGACCAGCTGCTTCAGCGGCGCGGTGCCCTGGTCGATGATCCAGCCCGGCAGCGGCAGCAGGAAGCCCAGATAGAAGAGCGGGAACCAGCGCTTCAGCGTCTCGTGGAAGCCGAAGCGGCTGAAGAAGTAGCTGACCCCGAAGCCGTAGACGCCCAGCGCCTCCAGGCTGATGAAGTCGTAGGCGCGGCCGAAGACGTAGATCCCCAGCGACGCGGCGAAGCCGACCATGGCGATCAGCGTGCGGGTCGTATCCGGCGCGGCTTCGGCCTTGGGCCAGGCGCGCCACAGGATCCAAATACCGGTGAACAGCACGATCGGGCCGTGGGCGCCGATCTCCAGCGTCCAGACTTCCTTGGCGAGCCTATAGAACGTCGGGATCGCGATCAGCGCCGCGCCGACGATGACGGGCAGGTGCGGCAGCCACCGCGCCACGATCCCCTGCGTCGTCGACGGCGATGCGTCGGCGGCCTCTCCGGGCATGTCCTTCATCGCCGTCAAACCTCGGTCAGGACGGTGCCGATGATCTGCGTCCCGTCTTCGAGCAGGGATTCGGCAAATCCGACGATGTCGCTCATCAGGCTGGTGTCGCGGCGGGCGATGACGGTGGCGTAACCCACCACCGCGGCCACGCGCCGGGCGTCGGCGAAGGCCTTGGCCGGCGGCGTGTCGATGATCGTGAGGTCGAAGTCGCGCAGGTAGGTCTGCACCAGCTTCGTGAACTGTTCGCCGCCCAGCAGCTCGTGGGCGTTGGGCGCCTCGCCGCCGGAATAGACGATCGACAGGTTCGGCACGACATTCGGGTGCAGCGCCTCGTGCGCCGAGCACTGCAGCGACAGGCACTGGACCAGGCCGACGGTCGGCGAGGTCGGGCGGATGAAGCTATCCACGCCGGGCGTGCGCATGTTGGCGTCGACCAGCAGGGTCGAGACGCCGATCTGCGCCATGGCCACGGCCAGGTTCACAGACGTGAAGGTGCACATCGCGTCCGGGTCGGGCGCGGTGACGGCCAGGCCCCGGCGGCCGTCGCCCAGGTGGCGGGCGACGATGTTGGTGCGCATGGCGCGGATCGCCTCGGAGAAGTCCGGGCGGTCGTTGTTGAGCATCACGACGTCGCGCGAGAACTCGTAGCCGTGCACGAGCTCGGCCAGCGCAGGCACGTTCGTGCGCGCGGCGGCGTCCCCGACCAGAGCGCTTCCAGTGGTCATGCGGACCCTACTTCAGAATGGATGCGGGCCCGCTTTTGGGCGGCCAGCCGCGGACGGCGGGCCTTCTTGCCGCTGTGGTCGGAGATGATGGTCAGCACCGGCACGCCCAGCGCCGCGCGCAGGTCGTCGGCGCTGCGGACGCGGCGCTGCACGATCTCGAGCAGGATGGCGAAGCCCAGGCCCATGGCCAGGCCCCCGCCCAGGGCGCCGCCGATGAAGAGCGGCTTGTTCGGGAACTTCGGGTCGTCCGGCTTCAGGGCGTCGCCCAGCAGCGAGACGGCAGTGGCGGCCACGTCGGCCTCCTGACGCAGTTCCGCGGCGCGGGCCGAGGCCTTGTTGAGCTGGTCGCGGCGGACGTCGATCTCGTCCTGCATGAGGCGCAGCTTCTCGACCTTGTCGCGCTGGGCCATGACCTTGGCCTTCTGCGCTTCCAGCATGCCCTGGGTGACGCGGCTGGCGCTGATCGTGGCGGTGGCCGCGGCGTTGACGGCCTGGCGCTCCTGGTCGACCTGGGCGCTCAGCACGTCGTGCCGGCGGCGCATGGCGATCAGGTCGGGGTGGTTGGGCCCCAGGGTCTTGGAGGCCTGGGCGATGGCCGAGTCCAGCTGGGCCAGCTCGAGGCTGGCGGGCGAGGCCGACTGGCTGGACGGGGCGGTGATGATCGGGGCCGCGGCGGCCGAGGCCAGGGCGGCCAGACGGGCGCTGTCGATGTCGACCTTGTCGTCCTGCAGCACGAGGCCAGTCTCGCGCTCGAACGACGACTTGGCCGCTTCGGCCGCCAGCAGCTGCTCGCGGGCCTTGTTCGCCTGGGCGTCATACCAGTCGGCGTTGCGGCGTGCGCCTTCGCGGCGATCCTGCAGGTTGGCGTCGATGTAGACCTTGGCCAAGGCGTTGGCCACGTCGCGCGCCTTGTCGGGATCCTTGTCCGTGAAGGTGATCTCGATGATGTTGCTGCCTTCGATCAGGTGCGCGTCCACGCTCTTGGCCATGACGCGCGAGGCCCAGGTCGTGAAGTTGTCCTCGGCCTCTTCCGCCTTGCGCTTGGCGTAGCCTTCCTGAAGGTCGGCGTCGTTCGTCAGGTTCAGCGACTGGATCACGCGCGCCGACATGGCGTCGTCCTTGATCAGCTCGGTCTGCGTCTGGATGTAGGCGCGCAGGAACGGCGACGACAGCACCTGGCCCGTCACCGGGTCGGGCTTGATCACGTCGAGCATCACGCGCGACTTGGCCTCGTACTTCGGCGGCAGCACGAAGACGGCGACCGTCGCGATCACCACCAGCAGGAGAGGCGCCAGCAGGATGATCATGCGCCGCGCCCACAGGATGCGGGCGAACTGGAGGATACTCACGACTAGGGCCCTCTTCCGTTCCTAGAACAGCCGCTCGCCGACCACGAGGACGTCACCGGCCTGCAGCTTGTCGTCCAGCTTGAGCTTCACCTTCTTGCCGCCGCGCGTGGCGGCGACCTTCTTGTCCGAACCCGACTCCGTCAGGCCGCCGGCGCGCGCGATCGCCTGGCGCACGGTCATGTCGCTGGAGATCGGGAACGCGCCCGGCCCCTGCACGGCGCCGTACACGAAGAACTGTTCGGCCAGCGGGGCGTAGATCTTGTCGCCCGGCGACACATAGGGGTCGGCGGTCAGGTCGCCCGTGGCGAGGTCCTTGATCGCAAGGCGCTTCTCCTCGCCCTTCTCGCCGCGGACGATCAGGTAGTCGGCGGCGCCTTCGCGCACGCTGCCCACGCGGGCCAGGATCTCGGAGATGCGGTAGGGCCGGTTGATCGGCACCAGGCCCGGCTGACCCACGGCGCCCAGCACGGTCACGTAGCGGCTGGCGTAGGCCACGACTTCGATGCTGACGATCGGGTCGGCGAAGTAGCCGCCGTTCTTGAGCGCGGTGCGGACGGAATCGGCCAGCTCGGCCGTCGTCTTGTCGGCGGCCACCAGCTTGCCGATCAGCGGCAGCTGGATCGAGCCGTCGGCCTGGACGCGGGCGCGGTTGCCGTAGTCGGTCCGCCCCACCAGCGTCACCTCGACGACGTCGTCGCGGCCCAGCACGTAGCCGGTGTCGGCCGAGGTCACGTCGCTGGCGGGCGGCGTGCTCTGAAGCGCCGCGCCGGCCGGCGGGGTCTGAGCCCAGGCGGCGGGGCCGTAGGACACCGCGGCGCAGGCAGCGACCGCGAGGAAAATGCTGTTGGTTTTCGCGAGCATGGCCACTTTCTTGGAGCTTCAGAAGGGGACGTCGACGGAGAGTGACACCGCCGTGTTAGTGTAGTCGAACGCCGGAAGGTTTGTCTCGCGCTCCTCCTGACGCACCTCAAGGGCGATACCCGCGCCTTGCGTCCGCCGGTAGCGGATCGCGCCATAGAACACATCATTGTCCGAGTTCGTTAAGATTGGCCCCAACACAGCGGTGCCGTCGCCCTTCGACGTCGTCCGCTCGTTGCGGTAGCCGCCCTCGAGCTCCATGCGGGTTCCCAACTTGTAGTTGGCCGAGATCCCCCAGTCGCGGGTGAGGTCGTAGAGCTGGCCGATCCGGTTCGACGGCGTGACGCTGCGGTTGCCCGTCAGCTTCAGGTCCAGCCGAGTGCCCATATGGTAGGTGATCGAGGCGTCATAGGTCGTGGCGTTGGTCTTCAGAGGCACGCCGACCGGCGCCTCGTTGCGCTTGATCAGGGTGTGCTGGGCCGTGGCCTGGGTCTCGATGCGGGTGCCGAACTTGCGCTCGTACGAGACGCCGTAGCTGGTGACGTTCAGCCGGTCGCCCAGCGCGTCCAGCAGCGGATCGCGGTTCGGGAACTTCGTCTCGGCGAAGTTGGCGATCAGGCGCAGCGTGCCCAGCGACGGGCGGCCGTAGGCCAGCACCGCGGTCGCGCTGTCGGTGGTGGAGTTCTGGCTCTTCTGCCGGACGGCGGAGTTGGTGGTCTTCTGGCTCTGCGCCGACAGCACCAGGCCGAAGCCGCTGCTCGGCTGGCACTCCAGCGCCGCGGCGTAGCTGGTCCGCTCCTGCAGGTTCTTGACGATGTTGCCGATGATGTCGTCGAGCTGGCCCTGGTCGGCCGAGTAGCCGCCGAAGGCCAGGGCGCGGCACGAGGGGCCGAAGGTCTTCACGCCGCCGCCCGAGATGTCGGCGGTGCGCGTGTCGAGCTTGGTGTTCTTCCGATAGAACGTGTAGCCGGCCGAGCCCTTCAGGAAGATCGCCTGCTTGCCCAGCGGCTGCACGAAGTCGACCGTGCCCGAGGCGTTGAACAGCGTATCTTCCGGGCGCAGGTCGCGCTGGCGGGCGATGTCGTCGGTGCCGCGCGCGACGTTCGTCTCGTAAGTGACCGTGCCGCGCACCCCCAGGTCGAGCTGCCGCTTCGGGGTGACCTGGGGCAGTTCCTGCGCGAACGCCGTCGCACAGGACGCGGAGCCGAGAAGCGTCAACAGAAGTATCGAGACCGGACGCATTCGACCCTGCGGTGTGTTTTTGGGACTATGGTTGATGCATAGCAGCAGGCGACGACCGATGGAAAGCGCTCCACCCGACAGTGCGCGGCGTGGCGCCTTGCATCCGACGCCCGTCGTGGTTTGGCTGGGCGACTCAGTTATTCGTGCCTGCGCCCCTCGCGGGGCGGGGACGGCGGCGGGATCGGCCTCGCCGGTAGGGGAGATGACATGCAGGCGAGCGTCGAGACCGGCTCGGGAGACGTCACGGGAGGCCGTGGCGCGCGCCGTGCGCTCAAGATCTGCCTGGCCGCATCGGGCGGCGGTCATGTCCGGCAACTCCTCGACCTCAAGGGTGTTTGGTCCCGTTTTGACTACTTTTTCCTTACCGAGGACACGGCGCTGGGCCGTTCGCTCAAGGACCAGCACCGCACCTACTTCATCCCGCACGTCGCCTGGGGGCAGGTGAAGAAGGGCAATCCGCTGCCCGTCTTTGGCCGCGCGCTGAAGAGCATCTGGCGCAGCGCCGCGATCCTGCTGCGCGAAAAGCCCGACGTGATCATCAGCACCGGCGCCGGCGCCGTGTACTTCGCGGTGGTCTGGGCGCGGCTGTTCGGCGTCCGCGTGATCGTGGTGGAGTCGTTCGCCCGCTTCGAGAAGCCCTCGCTGTTCGGCCGCCTCGCCGCCCCACTCGCCCACGAGATGATCGTCCAGTCGCCGAAGCTGGCGGCCTTCTACCCGAAGGCGAAGGTGTTCGACCCGTTCAAGGTGCTGGACCGCCAGCCGCCGCCGAAGGAGCCGCTGCTGTTCGCCACGGTGGGCGCCACCCTGCCCTTCGAGCGGCTCGTCAATTCCGTGGCCGAGGCCAAGCGCCGGGGAGCCATCACCGAGCGGGTGATCATGCAGACCGGTGTGAAGGTCCCGCCGATCGAGGGCGTCGAGCTGGTCGAGACCCTGACCTTCGACCAGGTTGGCGAGATCCAGGCCAAGGCCGCCACCGTCGTCTGCCACGGCGGCACCGGCTCGCTGATCACCGCCCTGCAGCAGGGTTGTCGCGTCATCGCCATGCCGCGCATGGAGAGCCGCCACGAGCACTACGACAACCACCAGGAGGAGATCGTCGGCGCGTTCGTGGCCCGCGGCCTGATCGCCAGCGCCGAGACGGTTGAGGAACTGGAAACCGCCGTGAAGGAAGCTCGCACCCTGGATCGCGTGGTGGCCACCACCGAGCCGGCCGCCCTGACCGAGCACCTGACGTCGCTCCTCGACGCGCTCGCAGGCCAACGGTCGTCTGGCGCGAAGCCCTAGTCGCGCGTATCCATCCGGACATCGCGCGAGCCCGGAAGTGACGATGCCGAAGCTGTTCAGACCCCGAAGCGCGCCCGAACTGGCGGTCCCGGCCGAGGCCGCGCCGCCCATCCTGCCGTTCTACCGCCGGCGGCGGATGAACCGCTGGGCCAAGCTCGCGGTCTATGTGGGCCTGGCGGTGGTGTGCTTCGCCTATGGCTTCGGCTACGGCCGGTTCGCCCCGTTCCTGATGGTGCCGTTCGCGATCCCGCTGGCCATCCTGGCGATGCTGGTGGTGTGGGCCCTGCCCTCGGGCGACTACGCGCCGACCAAAGCGCTGCAGCCGCTCTACCTCGCCTTCTTCGCGGCGCTGTTCGTCTGGCCCAACTACCTGGCCATCGCCCTGCCCGGGCTGCCGTGGATCACGCTGCTGCGCCTCACGGGCATGCCGTTGCTGTTCGTGATGCTGGTCTGCCTGTCGGTCTCGGCCCAGTTCCGCAAGCACCTGGCCGATGTGTTCGGCTACGATCCGTGGATCTCGCGGATGATGGTCGCCTTCTTTGTGCTGGTGACCCTGTCCGTCGGCTATTCGGTGGCCATCGGCCCCTCGGCCAGCCGCTACATCGTGGCGGTCACCAACTGGTTCTGCATCTTCTTCGTCAGCCTGATCCTGTTCACGCGGCCTGGCTTCGCGCGGCGCTGGATGTGGACGTTCATCGCCATGGCCACCGTCGTGTGCGTGGTCGGCGCCTACGAGTCCCGCATCCACCACGTCGTGTGGTCGAACCACATCCCCTCGATCCTGAAGATCGAGGACGAGGCGGTGCTGCGCGCCTTGTCGGGCCTGTCGCGCGCCGCCACCGGCAAGTACCGCGTGCAGGGCACCTACGGCACGCCGCTCGGCCTCGCCGAGTTCCTGGGCCTCGTGGCGCCCTTCGCCGTGCACCTGATCCTGACGTCGCGCACCAACGGCCCGCGCATCTTCGCCGGCGCTTACCTGCTGCTGGCGCTCTACGTGGTGCTCGAGACCGACTCCCGCCTGGGCCTGATCTCCAGCCTGCTGTCGATGCTGCTCTACCTGCTGTTCTGGGCGCTGCTGCAGTGGCGACGGAACAAGGGCAGCATCATCGCGCCGGCCATCGTGCTGTCCTATCCGGCGATCTTCTGCGTCGGCGTCGCGGCGACCTTCTTCATCGGCCGGCTGCGCGCCAAGGTCTGGGGCAACGGCGCCCAGACCTCCAGCGACCAGAGCCGCGTGGAGCAGTGGAACATCGGCATCCCGAAGATCCTGAAACACCCCTGGGGCCATGGCCTCGGCCAGTCCGGAAACGTGCTGGGCTACGTCGGTCCCGACGGCATCCAGACGATCGACTCCTACTTCCTGTCGATCCTGCTGGAGTACGGCATTATCGGCTTCATCCTGTACTACGGGATGTTCGCCCGCGGGGCCTGGGTGGGCGCGCGCACCATCGTGCGGGGCAACCTGGACGACGAGCTGGCGCTGCTGCTTCCGCTGTCGATCTGCCTGATCGACTTCATCGTCATCAAGGCGGTGTTCAGCCAGGACGACAACCATCCGCTGGCGTTCATGATCCTGGCCGCCGTGGTGGCCCTCGCCCGCCGCGCCGACGCGGCCCAGCCGGCCACCGAGCCGCTGGCCGAGAAGCGCCGGATCAGCCGGTCAGCACACTCCCCACGACCTCAGCTCCAACCTGCCGCATCTGGTCTGCGAAGAGAGACAGGTCCTGCGCGAAGCTGATGTGGCGGCGCGCGACCAGCAGGGTGTAGCCCGTCGCGCGGGCCACGTGGAACGCGGTGGTCGACCGGTTGGCCGGCGGCGTGTCCACGATGGTGATCTGGAACCGGCGCAGGCTGAGCTCCAGCATGTCCTCGAAGGCGTGGGAGAAGATCCGCGTCTCGCCCTCGCCCGCCGCGTCGCCCGCATGCAGGATCGCCAGGCTGGGCTCACGGCCTATGTCCAGGGCGTCGTTGAAGGCCACCTCGCCCCGCAGGACCTCGGCGAGCCCGACACCGCCAGCCTCGCCCGCGAACCGGGCCCCCGCCGCCGGCCGCTGCAGGTCGGCGTCGATGAGCAGGGTCGAGACCTGCAGGCGGCCTAGCGCGCGGGCCAGGGCCGTGGCGGTGGTGGTGACGCCGATGCCGTCGGACACCCCCGCCACCGTCAGCCCGCGCCGCCCCCGGCTCACCAGCCGCCGGACGATCTCGTGCGAGAGGTGGTCCACGGCGTCCAGCCGCGGCCCCGCGAGGTGCGGATGGTCCGGATGCTCGACGGGCGGCAAGTCGGCGCCCCTGCTGCCGAACCTCAAAGCGCCTCTCCGGGCTGCGCCTCGGCGACGCCGGCGACCCGCGCGGCCTTCGCCGGCTTGGCGGGCTTGGCCGCCTTCGGGGGCTTCGCGGCCTTGGCAGGTCGCGGCGCCTTGCGCCTGGGACCACCGATCAGCCTCGCCCGGCGCTGGCGCGGCGGGGCCGGCAGGTTGCCCAGCACCGGCGCGCGCGTGGCGCTCTCCAGGTCATCGGACGAGCGGACCTTGCGGCCCAGGAGTTCTGTGAGCAGCGCCAGCAGCACGCCCACCCCGCCGCCAAGCACCATCGACCCGCCCATGATCAGCGGCGGGTTCGGGAACTCGGGCGCCTCGGGCAGGCTGGTCTCGCCCAGCGGCGTGACGCCGGCGGCGGCGATCTCGGCGTCGCCGCGCAGCTTCGCCGAGCGCTGGGTCTCGGACTCGTTCTGCGCCCGCATCAGGTCGATCTCGTCCTGCAGCGCCTGGGCCTGGGCCAGCGCGTCGCGCTGCGACACCACCTTGGCCGTCTGGGCGCCTAGCTGATTGATGTAGGAGCGCGCCTGGATGTCGACGCGGCTCGCGCTCTGGCGGGCGTCCTCGCTCTCGGCGGCGGCGCTTACGGCCAGGGCGGCGCGGCGGCGCTGGGCCTCCTGGAACGCCGGGTGGTTCGGCCCCAGGTTCTTCGCCAGCGCCGAGATCTGGGCGTCGAGTTCGGCGAGCTGCTGGGTCGCCCGCATCGACGTGGGCGGGGCGGCCGCCACGGGCCGGCTGGTCACCGAGGCCACCGACCGCAGGATGTCGGACTCCATGTCGCTGCCGCGGGCCTGCAGCACGACGCCGGTGCGGCGCTGCAGCTCGGTCTTGGTAGCTTCCAGCTTGGCCAGCGCAGCCTTCGTCTTCTCGGCCTGCTGGGCGTACCACTCGGACGTCGCGATGTTGCCGGCCTGGCGGCGTTCGATCGTGGCCTGGATATAGGCCCGGCGCACGGCGTCGGCGACGACGCGGGCGTTCTGCGGCACGGTCGAGCGGAAGCTGATCTCCAGCACGTTGCTGTCGGGCACCATGGTCGCGAAGGTGCCAAGCATGATCGGCTGGGCCGCCCAGCGGCGGATGTCCATGTCGGTCCCGTCGGTGCGGGTGTCGTAGGCGGCCTGGAACTCGGGGTTCTCCAGCCAGCCCAGTTCGTCGATCACCCGGCCGGCCACCTCATAGTCGCGGATCAGTTCGATCTGGGTGCGGACATAGGCTTCGGCGGTGTCCTTACCGAGCACCATCCCGGTGATCGGGTCCGGCTTCACGACCTCCAGCATCACCCGCGAGTGGGCGGCGTAGCGCGGCGGCAGCGTCTTCCAGACGACCACGCCGCCGGCCATGGTGCTCAGCATCGCGACCAGCACGATCGCGCGCCGGGCCCAGATGGTCTGCAGCACCTTCGCCAACATCTACGCGCGTCTCCGATGCCGGCCTTGCCTCGGCCGGCCGATTTCCACGGCCTGCCCCGAATCGACCGGCGCTGCGCTGGACGAGGCGGGGAAAAATTGGCCCATACATAGCCCGCGGTCGAGGCGGCGCTGCACAATAAATCCCTGGCCGCTTAACGATTTCATTAAGGGTTCGACCGCCCGTCTGCACTTTCACGTATCATGGGACGGGCGGCCCGGAGTTTGCACTCTGGCCCATGGTCAACCAACACCTATGCAGGACGGGTTCCCAAGATGTGCGGTATCGGCGGACGCGTAGACTTCGACCGGGGCATCAACCCGCGCGGCATGGCGGCCATGGTGGCCGCGCTGGGCCGCCGCGGGCCGGACTCGAACGGCGTCTGGACCGACGGCCCGTGCGGCCTGGCGCACGCCCGCCTCAGCATCATCGACGTCGAAGGCAGCCCCCAGCCGATGCGCGCGCCCGACCGCGGCATGGCGATCGTCTACAACGGCGAAGTCTATAATTACAGGGAGTTGCGCCAGGAACTGGAGGCGCTGGGCGAGCACTTCGCCACCAACGGCGACACCGAGGTGATCCTGCGCTGGCTGGCCCGCTCGGGGCCCTCGGCCCTGCCCAAGTTCGACGCCATGTTCGCCTTCGGCCTCTGGGACGAGCGGAACCAGAAGCTGCTCCTTGGGCGCGACGCCCTGGGCGAGAAGCCGCTGTTCTACGCCACCCCGACGCCGGGCTCGATCGTGTTCGGCAGCGAGATCAAGGCCATCCTCGCCCACCCGGACGTCGACCGCAGTCTCAATATGGACGCCTTCCGCCAGGCCCTGCGGTTTCGGGCCGTGTACGGTTCCGAGACCCTGCACCGGGGCGTGCGCCAGCTGGAGCCGGGCTGCTACCTTGAGTTCGACCGCAGCGGCGTGAAGGTCGGCCGCTTCTTCGACCTGGTCGCCGAGACCCGCGCCGCCCGCGAGGCCCAGCGCGGCCTCAGCCACGACGAGCTGATCCGGCGCGGCCGCGACCTGTTCCTGGAGTCGGTCGAGCAGCGGCTGGTGGCCGACGTGCCGGTGGGCGCATTCCTGTCGGGCGGCCTCGACTCCAGCCTGATCGTGGCGGCCATGCGCAAGATCCGCGCGCCCAGCGAGCAGATCCGCACCTACTCCGTCGGCTTCACCGGCGACCCCCATTCGGAACTGCACTTCGCCAGCCTGATGGCCGAGGCGATCGGCTCGACCCACCAAGCGATCAACGTCGGCCCCGAGGCGTACATCAAGCGCTTCGCCGAGCTGTCGGCCTGCCGCGACGGCCCGGTCAGCCAGCCGGCCGACATCGCCATCGCCGAGATGAGCAACGTGGCCAAGCACGACGTGAAGGTCGTGCTGTCGGGCGAGGGCGCCGACGAGGTGTTCGCCGGCTATCCGAAATACTCGTTCGCGAAGGCGCCGGGCGCCCTGCGCGCCGCGGCCCGGGTGCTGGGCGCCGGCAACCTGGCCTCGCTGGCCGGGATGGCGGGCCTCGACAAGCGCCGCGCCTTAGTGGCCGCCCGCGCCCTGGCCGAGCCTCGCGAGGTGGACCGCCACGTCCAGTGGTTCAGCTACCTCGACCGCACCGACCTGCACCGCATCCTGCCCGGCCTCGACTGGAGCCCAGCCAACTGGGAGCGCGCCATCGCGCCCCAGACCGAGGCGCTGGCCCAGGTGGACGACCGCGACGGCCTGCTGCGCATGCAGATGCTGGACTGCCTGACCTGGCTGCCCGGCAACATGCTGGAGCGCGGCGACCGCATGACCATGGCCGAGGGCCTGGAGGTGCGTCCGCCGTTCCTGGACAAGGAGCTGTCGGCGTTCGGCCTGGCCCTGCCCGCCTCGCTGAAGGTGCGCGGCGCGACCGGCAAGTGGATCGTGCGCCAGTGGGCCCGCGAACTGGTCCCCGACGACATCATCAGCCGCAAGAAGTGGGGCTTCCGCACGCCGCTGAAGGAATGGTTCCGCGGGCCGATGAAGGACTTCCTGATCGACCACGTCTCGGCGCAGGACGGCCTCTGCCAGGAGTACGCCGACGCCGCCGAGGTGCGGAAGCTGGTCGACGCCCACGTGTCGGGCCAGGTCGACGCCGGCGAGACGCTGTGGACGATCCTTTCGGCCGAGGTCTGGTACCAGAACGTCTATCGCCCGCGGCAGGACGAGGCTCGGGCCGACGCGGCCTGAGGCGTCAGATGTCCTCGCCGTCGTAGGTGCGCCGGCTCATTTCGTCGGCGCCCTTCAGGCGGCCGTAGTAGCCCACCTCGATGCCGCCCCGCAGGACGCGCGCGGGATTGCCGGCGACGATGGACTGCGGCGGCACGTCCTCGAAGACCACCGCGCCCGCGGCCACGATGCACTCGTCGCCGATCGTGACGCCGGGCAGGATGACGCTCCCGCCGCCGATGAAACAGCGGCTGCCCACCTTCACCGGGCGCGGCGGCCCCTCGCCTGCCCGCGTCGTGATAAGAGTCTTGAAAGCCACCAGGGTATAGTCGCCGATCATGATAGGGGCGCCTGGAGACACCTCGAACCGCGAACTGAGCGAGATGCTGGGACCTTCGCCGAGGATCACGCCTTGGGCGCGCAGCGCGACGTTGCGGACGTCCAGCAGGAACTTCCGGAAGGTGCGCAGCTGGTCGAGTGATTTCAGCGCCATGGACGACTCTTTAGGGCCTGCATAGCCTCTTAGGCCCGATTCCTTTCGTATTCTCTCCCGAGCGCCGCAGCAAAGGGGCCGGTTTGTTCAACGCGTTTCACAGCAGGTTCCAGCGGTTGATCCAGACCGTGGTGTGGGGGATGGACATCCATCCCACCGCCTGCATCGCCACGACCGCACTGATCGACCGGACGTGGCCGCGAGGGATCCACATCGAGGCCGGCTGCGTGGTCGAGGACCATGCCGTGGTGCTGACCCACGACATGACCCGGGGCCTGCACGTCGACACCCGGCTCGGCGCGCGCTCGCGCCTCGGCGCCCGCTGCATCGTCATGCCGGGCCTGACCATCGGCGAGGATTGCGTGATCGCGCCCGGCGCCGTGGTGACCAAGGACATGCCGCCCCGGTCGTTCGCCATCGGCAATCCGGCTACGGTCTCGCCGCGGGCCGACTAGGCAGGCCGCGCACCCGCTGCAGCGTGACGACCACGGGATAGTGGTCCGACCCCACCTTCGGCCCCCGCTCGACCTTCACCGTGGCCCAGTCGCGGCCGGCGTAGATGTGGTCGATGGGCAGCACCGGGAACGGGAAGCCGAAGCGATTGTGGCTCACCGCCTCCGCCGGCCAGCTCGCGACCGCACGGGTCTGGCGGACCAGGCCCAGCGCCTTCTCCTCCCGCCGCCGCCCGGCCGACCAGGGCGTCGAGTTGAAGTCGCCGGCCAGGATCGTGCTTGCCGCGGGGAACCTCCGCGCCATGTCCAGCAGCGCGGCCGTCTCCTCCGCCGTCCGGGCGAAGCGGGTCGGTCGGCCGCGGTGGACCGCCAGCACGGTGTACTCGCCCCGCGCGTCGCGGAAACGGGCAACGGCGACCTTGCGCGAGACCATCCAGTCCCAGGTCGGGCTGTTGTCCCAATAGGGCTTGGCGGCGGCCTTGTAGTAGATCGTCGCCGGGCAGTTGCCGCAGCTGGCGGCGTAGCCCAGCCCCGGCATGGCGTCGCCGATGTTGGGCGTCTCCTCCATCACCAGGATGTCGGCGTCCTGCGCCTTCAGCCACGCCAGCAGCGCGGGCGTCCGCCGGTTGCCGTCCAGTGCGTTGAGCTGGATCACCTTGAGTTGAGCGGAGGGGTCCCGGCGGGGCGCCGTCACCTGCTGATAGGTGAAGACCGGAAGGATCGCCCAGGCCGCCGAGCCCAGTCCCAGCACCAGGATCGCGAGGGCGGCCCGCACGGCTCGCCGGTCCGGCCGCAACAGGAAGACCCCGCTCGCGGCCAGGGCCCCGATCATGAAAAAGGGCAGGAAATGCGAGAGGATATCCAGCCGGACGCTGAACGGGCCGCCGAACACCGCCAGCGCGATCAAGGCCGACGAACCCGCCGAACCCAGGAGCAGGAGCGCGATGACCAGCCTTCTCAAGCGCAATCCCCGAGCGTCCCGCGCCAGGGCGTCCGCGCCCTGCGGCGCCGCGTACCTTGGCAGTTAATCAAAACGAAGGACGCAACGTCGGATAGTTGGATTCGGAAACGTTTGCCCTAAAACAGCCCGACGGCGTTATGACGATAGCGCGCGCCTCGGCTGGGCTGGGCGTATGGAGGCGTTCTTGAGCTTGCTCGGCAGGATGACATCGATCTTCAAGCGCCGCCCTGCCCCGACGCGCGCGCCCGCCGCCGGCGGCCCGCGGCCGCAAGCCAGCGTGTCTCCCCCCGCTTTCCTCGAGTCCCGCCGCGAGCGCGGCGAGGGCGTGCTGCCCCGCTTCCAGACCATGGCCAGCGACCAGCCCTATGCGGGCGGCGGCGACAAGATGGCCTCGTTCCGGTCGCGCCTGCGCGCGGCCTTCACGCCTTCGCATCCGGTGGCTGACGGCCGCATGTTCTCGGGCCGCCAGGCCCTGCTGCGCACCATCATCGGCGCCATCGAGAACCAGCGCCTGCACGTCGTGCTCTACGGCGAGCGCGGCATCGGCAAGACCTCGCTGCTGCACATGCTGCGCGCGGCGGCCACCGACGCCCGCTACCTCGTGGTCTACACCTCGTGCGGCGCCCTCTCCTCGTTCGACGAGATCTTCCGCGGCGCGGCGGCGGACATCCCGCTGCTGTATCACTCGGGCTTCGCGCCCACCGACTCCGAGGCCGAGCGCGGCTCGTCGCTGCTCGACCTGCTGCCGCAGAGCCAGATCTCGCCGCGTGTGTTCGGCGACCTCTGCGCCAAGCTGACCGGCACGCGCGTGCTGATCATCCTGGACGAGTTCGACCAGTGCGAGTCCGCCGCCTTCCGCCGTGACATCGCCGAACTGATCAAGACCCTGTCCGACCGCCTCGGCCGCGTGCAGCTGGTGCTGTCGGGCGTGGCCGGCGACCTTTCGGACCTCGTCGAGCACATCCCCTCGATCCGCCGGAACATCTTCGCCCTGCACGTGGAGAAGATGAGCGACGCCGAGATCGCCCTGATCGTCGCCAACGGCGAGCGTGAGACGGGCATGACCTTCGAGCCCACCGCGACGGCCTTCGTCGTGGCGGCCTCCCGCGGTTCGCCCTACTTGGCCAACCTGATCTGCCACCACGCCGGCCACACCGCGCTCAACCAGCAGCGCACGACGGTGAAACCCGCCGACGTCGCCCAGGCCGTGGAACAGGCCGCCGAGGAGTTCGCCGGGCGCGTGTCGCGGCCGTTGGTCGCCCGCGTCGGCCGGGTCATGGATGGCAACGGCGGCGGCATCGCCGCGGCGGCCCGCGCCGCCCTGGCCGGCGACGGCTCGTTCACGATGCAGGACCTGGTCACCGACCAGGAGGTCGAGGCGAAGCGCGCCCAGCAGGTGATCTCGGTGCTGACCTCGGAGGGCCTCCTGCGCGAGGTTCCCGGCGACGACGCGCCCAGCTACCGCTTCCTGGACGACGGCCTGCCGGCCTACATCTGGATGTCCTGGGCCCGAGACGGCCTGGAGGCGATCCCAGTGCCGCCGCCGGTCCGCAAGACCACGTCCACGGGCGCCTGAGCCCCAAACGCAAAGCGCGCCCCGAGGGGCGCGCCGCAATCTTCAGAGCTTGAAGCGTTCCCGGGTCCAGGCGTCGCCTGAACCCGAGCGTTCGCCTGGCTTACTTCGCCGCCGGGGCCGCCGGAGCCGGAGCCGCGCCCTTGGCCGCCGGGGCGCCGGCCTTGCCCGGAGGCGTCTTCGGCGGCTCGAAGGCCGGGGCGTATTTGATGTTCGGCTTGGCGGCGTTGTACATCGTCTCCAGCTGCTTCCCGACGGTCTCCTGCGCCTTGCGGGTGCGGATCACGTTGCTGGCGTACATCACGGCCGGCTCGCCGGTGAACGGCGCGGCCTTGGAGCCGGTGATGCGGTTGAAGACGAACGAGCCGCGCTGCGGGATCACGAAGACCTCGCCCGGGGGCAGTTTCTGGATCTGGGCCAGCAGGCCCGGGTTCACCTGCAGGGTGTCGATCGTCGAGACGCTCTCCTGGAACGGCACGTTCTCGGCCTGCAGCAGCGCCTTGACCTCTTCCAGGCTCTTCAGCGGCTGGAAGCGGACCGGATCGATCTTGTTCGGCGCGGCGACCAGCTGGTCGACCACCAGGACCTTGCGGTCGGCGAACATGGCCGGGTTCGAGTTGATGAAGGCCTGGGCCTCGGCCTTTCCCGGCGCGGCCGTCTTGGCCGCCAGGCTGCGCTGGTAGAGCTGGGCCAGCAGCTGCTCTTCGCCGCGCTGGACGTCGAGGTTGTAGTTCGGGGTCTTGTCGAGCTTGGCCTCCTTGGCCTTCTCGACCATCAGCTTGCGCAGGATGATCTGCTGCAGGACCTGCTGCTGGGCCCGCTTCATGACCTCGGGGTCGCGGGACGAGAAGCCGCCCATTTCGCGGCGCAGCTCAAGGGCGGTGACCTCCTGGCCGTCGACCGTCGCGACGACCTGGCCCGTCGGCTTGCCGCCGGACATGAGGCTCTTGACCTTGTCGCAGCCCGCGAGGCCGAGGCCCGCACAGAGGCCCACGACAAGCAGGACAGACTTCTTTTGCATGCTCGCTTCCATCAATGAAATCGCAGGCGACACCTAGGACTACGCTTGGTGAACGTGGAGTTCACGCACAAACCTGGATTGTTCCCCTCGCGCCTGCGGCGTTCGACTCCCGAAGAACACGGTAGCGGTTTCTCGCGGGCCTGAGGAGTCGGGCGCGCGCAGCCCCTCACCCACGGCGGGCAGAAACGAAGAAGGCCGCCGGCCCGTGGGTGGGCGGCGGCCTTTCCGTGGTCTTTCTGGCGTCGTCCTAGGCGGCGAACGCGTGCCGGCGACGGGTGCGGAGCATGGCGCCCGCGCCGCCGAAGCCGGCGATCATCAGGGCCCAGGTCGCCGGTTCCGGGATCGGGGCCGGGGCGAAGAAGCCCGTGCCCGACCAGGAGGCGTTGGTCCCGCCGTTGCCCTTCACGACCAGCACCTGCGGGCCGCCGGAGACGACCGGCAGCGGCACAGTGGTGAAGGCGTTCCAGATGTAGGTGTTCGGAACGTTCGACAGCGACAGCTCGACGCCGTTGAACGTCACGCTGGTGAAGTTCAGGCCGCTGAGGGCCTGGAAGCTCACCGAACCCAGGTTAAAGCCCACCGAGCCGGTCGGCAGCGCGAAGTTGAAGGTGTCGGTGAAGTTCGCGCCGTCCCACGCGTGGGTCGACGTGCCGTCGTTCACGTCCGCACCGTTGACGTAGATGCCGTCGCCGGTGGGATCGCTGATCTTGTTGTCGCTGAAGGTCAGGGTGATCGGTTGGTCCGGCGTGGCGGTCCAGTTGTCGATCACGGTGGTCGCGGAGGCGGTGGTCGCAACGGCGCCGGTGGAAAGCGCGATCGCGGCCGCAGCCATAAGCTTGGTTACAGTACGCATGACTAGCACCCTTGGTTACTCACGCTTCACCATACTGACCCCTGCACGCTCCGGTCATTCCGGTTCGCCTTTAGGGCGAGTAGGAAAAGCCCGTCGCCGACTGCAGTGCAAAAAGTCCTGCAATCTCCGTGAGATGGGTAGAAGCGTGAAGCAAAACGTGCTCCGGCGGTGGGAGCCGAAGCGCGCGTTACATCAAGGATTTGTTAGGCTTGGTCAAGCCGGCTCAGATCGAATCTAGCCGCGCTTGGCCAGCTCCATCAGGTACTGGCCATAGCCGCTCTTGCCCTGGGTCTTCGCTTGTGCAGCAAGCTCCTCGGCGTCGATCCAGCCGTTCTCAAAGGCGATCTCCTCGAGGCAGCCGATGCGCAGGCCCTGGCGCTGTTCGTAGGTGCGGATCAGCTCGCCGGCCTGGATCAGGCTGTCGTGGGTGCCCGCGTCTTCCCAGGCGAACCCGCGGCCCAGCAGTTCGACGTGCAGCTCTCCGGCCTGGAGGTACAGGTCGTTCAGCGCCGTGATCTCGAGTTCGCCGCGCGCCGAGCGGGTCAGCGTCTTGGCCATCTCGCTGGCGCGGCCGTCGTAGAAGTAGAGGCCTGTGACGGCGTAGTTCGACTTGGGTTTCGCAGGCTTCTCCTCGATCGACAGCGCCTTGTTGTCGGGCGACAGCTCGACCACGCCGTAGCGCTCGGGATCGTGCACCGGATAGCCGAACACCGTCGCGCCCTCCTTGCGGGCGTCGGCGGCCTTGAGCATCTGCACGAAGTTCTGGCCGAAGAAGATGTTGTCGCCGAGGATCAGCGTCGACGGCTTGCCGCCCACGAACTCCTCGCCCAGCAGGTAGGCTTCGGCGAGGCCGCCCGGCGTCGGCTGGATCACGTATTCGAACGTCACGCCGAACCGCGAGCCGTCGCCCAGCAGGCGCTTGAAGCCGGCCTGGTCCTCGGCCGTGGTGATGATCAGGATCTCGCGCACGCCGGCCAGGAACAGCACCGACAGCGGGTAGTAGATCATCGGCTTGTCGTAGACCGGCAGCAGCTGCTTGCTGACCGCGATGGTCAGGGGGTGCAGCCGGGTGCCGGCGCCGCCGGCGAGGACGATCCCGCGTCTCATGCCTTCTTCACCAGGCCCAGGCGGTCGGAGTGGAAGCCCCGTTCACGGATGCGCTCCACCCAGCCGTAGTTGTCGACGTACCAGCGGACGGTGTCCTCCAGACCCTCGCCCAGCGGCATGCGGGCCTTCCAGCCCAGCTCGCGCTCCAGTTTCGTCGAGTCGATGGAATACCGGAAGTCGTGGCCCGGCCGGTCGGTCACGAAGGTGATCTTGTCGGCGTGGCTGGTGTTGGCCGGCGCCATCTTGTCGAGGTGCTCGCAGATGATCTTCACCACCTCGAGGTTCCGCTTCGTGGCGTCGCCGCCGATGCAGTAGGTCTCGCCCAGCAAGCCCTTCTGAAGCACCAGCAGCAGCGCCTCGGCGTGGTCGTCCACGTGCAGCCAGTCGCGCACCTGGCGGCCGTCGCCGTAGATCGGGATGGTCTTCCCCTCCAGCGCCCGGGTGATCACCGTCGGGATCAGCTTCTCCGGGAATTGGTAGGGCCCGTAGTTGTTCGAGCAGTTCGTGATCACGACCGGGAAGCCGTAGGTGTGGCCCCAGGCGCGCACCAGGTGGTCGGACGAGGCCTTGGAGGCCGAATAGGGCGAGCGCGGGTCGTAGGGCGTCTCTTCCGTGAAGTCGCCGTCCTCGCCCAGCGCGCCGAACACCTCGTCGGTCGAGATGTGGTGAAAGCGGAAGGCGCTCTTCCGCGCGTCGTCCAGCTTGTTCCAGTAGGCGCGTGCCACCTCGAGCAGGATCGCCGTGCCGAGGATGTTGGAGCGCACGAAATCGAGCGGGCCTTCGATGGCGCGGTCGTTGTGGCTTTCCGCGGCCAGGTGCATCACCGCGTCGGGCTGGTGCGTCTCGAACACCGCCTCGACCTTCTCGCGGTCGCAGATATCGACGTGCTCGAACGCGTAGCCCGGGTCCTTGGACACCCCTTCGACGTTCTCGAGGTTCGCCGAATAGGTCAGCGCGTCCAGGTTCACCACCTGGTGGCCGTCGGCAATGGCCCGGCGGACGACGGCGGACCCGATAAAGCCCGCTCCGCCCGTAATCACGATCTTCAAGTGCGCCCCCGAGGATGCAAACGACGGCCTCACTTACTATGAACGGAGGCCGGTTCAAGCTGGTTGATTGTCGTTCGCCAGACCCTAACGGCCCGTCACCATGCCAGGATCGAGTTTCGCGGCGGCTGCATCGACCGGTCGGCCATGCCGCCGCTCGATGTCCTTCTGCAGGGCGCGCGCGGCGAAGGCGTGGCCGGTGAAGAGGGTGTCGATCGCCCAGCCGACCAGCGGCACGCCCGAGGCGACGCTGTCCAGGCCGAGGTACGCCGCCATCCGCAGCAGGGTGGCGCGCGAGGCGCCGGCCTGCAGGGCCTCGCTCAGCAGCACGCCCGCGGCGCCGATCGAATAGACCGTCCCGGCGACAGGCACCCAGGCCAGCACCCCGTCGACGCCCAGGCCCCAGGGTCCCAGGCCGATCACCCGGTCCGACAGCTGCTTGACGCGTTCGGCCCGTCGCCAGGCCTTGTGCGCACGCTCACGGTGCTCGCTCATGGCATCAGAACGCCCGCCGGCGGCCGGCGGGTTCCCGCTAGATCATGTCGCCCGCCGCCGCGTCGAGCAGCAGGAACACCCGTCCGCCCTCCGCGCCCAGCATGCCGGCCAGCAGCAGCCCGGCGGGATCGCGCTCCACGGCGTCGTCGATCAGGGTCTTGTAGCGGCGCACATAGATCTCGGTCCGCCGCTTGACCTCGTCGTCGGTGAAGAGCCGCCGCGCGATGCGGCGGGTCGCGGCGGGGGCCAGCTTGCGCACGACCTCGCGCGCGCCGTCGCGGTCGCCGGTCTGCAGCGCCGCGGCCACTTCCTCGATGCGGGCGGTGGGCAGCAGGCGGCCGGGATCGACGCCCATCTTGGCCAGTTCCTCGCCCAGAGAATCCTCCAGGCGCTCGCCGTCGCCGTCCGCGCCATCCAGCGAGGCCAGCAGGTCCTTCCAGGTCCAGGTCTCGCCGCCGTCTTCGCCCTCGTCGCCATCGGCCGGCGGAGATGCGGCGGGTGGCCCGCCCGCGGCCTCGAAGACGGCCGAGAACTCGCGGTCGGTCGCCGTCGGGGTCAAACGGATGCGGCTGCGCAGGCCGATGCGCTCGGCGAGCTCGGCGCCCGGCGCCTCGACCGGCGTGGCCAGCTCCAGCGTCTCGGGCTCCTCGTCCACGGGCGGCGGCGGCGGGGCGGCAGCGGCCTTCGGCTTGCGGGCCGGCAGGGGCACAGGCGACGCGGACGGGGCCAGGGGCGCGGCGGGAGAGGCAACGGCGGCGACGCCCATCAGCTTCACCGCCTCGGACAGCATCTCGAAATTGCGGCGCACGCGATCCTGGAAGGCCGCGTCGATGGCCTGGGCCTCCTCCGCCGTGCGGCGCGCCTGGGCCATCAGTTCGTCCATGCCGTCGGCCACGGCGGCGCGGACCCGGTCGGCCTGGCCGGCGGCGGCGGCGGGCAGCTTGGCGGCGCGCTGCTCCAGCTCGGCCATCATAGCGGCCAGCTCGTCCAGGGTGGAGCGCGCGGCCTTGGCGCCGTCCTCCAGCTTGCGGGCCGTGGCGGCGCCGGCCTCCTCGACCATCTTCGACGACTGTTCGACCAGCGCCTTGGCCTCTTCCAGGCGAGCCTCGAACACCTGATTGGCCTTCTGGCCGGCGCTGAAGGCGGCTTCGGAGAGCTGGTCGACCTGCTCGCGGGCGGTGGTGGCGTGGCGGGCGGCGGCGGCGCGGGTCTCTTCCGCCGCATTGGCCAGGGCGTCGATGGCCGCGCGGGTCTGGGCTTCCAGCTGGGCGCGCTGCTCGGCGGCGGCCGACGAGACGGCCTCCAGCGCGTGCAGGGTCGACTGGCCGAACTCCTCGCGCTCGGCCTTGGCGGTCTCGGCGATGTCGCGGAACTGGAGCGTCGCGTCGGCCATCAGCTTGCGCAGCTGTTCGCCGCCGGTGACCGCGCGCTCGCTCATCTCGGACGACGATTTGCGGGCGGACTCGATGAACTCCGCCAGGGCCGCGGCATGGGCGTCGGCGTTCACCGCGAACGCCTCATGGTCGCTCTTCAGGGTCTGGCTCAGCGCCACCAGGGCGGCGCGCTGCTCGGTCAGGCCGCCCTCGACGGCGCGCACCTGGTCGGCCACGCCCTGCCCCGCGGTCTCCAGCCTTGCGATGTGGCGGGTCAGGTCCTCGCCGGCGGTGCGCGCGGCGTCGCTGGCCTCCCCGGCCGCGGCGGCCAGGTCGGCGGCGCGGGCCTGCAGCGAGCCTTCCGCCTCGCGGATCTGGGTCTCGGCGATGGTGGTGGCCTCGGTGATCATCCGCGCCTGCTGGGCGACGGCGTCGGTCACCCGCGTGGCCTGGGTGTCGAGGTTCTGGGCCATGCTGGCCATCTCGGACCGTTCGCGGCCCAGCGTGGCGGCCAGTTCCTGGGCGGTGCGCACCGACTGGGCCGTGGCCCCGGTCAGCTTGTCGGTCTCGAAGGCGAGGGCGTCGCGCATGGCCACCAGCGTCTCGCGCGCCTCCTCGGCGGCGGCGGCGGCGCGGTTGATCTCCTCGCGGACGGCCAGGGTCACGTCGCCGGCGCGGGCGGCGGCGGCGATGGCGGGCGTCAGCATGTCCTCGGCCATCGCCTTCGCGCGGCGGCTCTCCCAGGCCAGCTTCTGGCCCTGGCGGATCATGTAGGCCGCGCCCAGCACGAAGATCGCCGGCCCGACGGCCAGCAGCGCAAAGACCGTGATCGCGAACGGGTCGCTCTGCAGCGGGGCGACGTTGTTGCGGTAGCCGACGGCGAAGGCGATGGGCGCTAGGGCCCAGAGCGCGGCGACGGCGACGGCGATCAGCCAGGTGGGCCAGGCGGACGGAGGATGCTCGTCCACGTCGAACTCCGCGTAGGCGTGCGGGTCGGCCTGACGGGTCAGCGCGCGACCGCCGGCCGCGCCCACGGCCGGCGCGCGATCGGCGCTGTCGCGAGCCTGGAACGCGAACGCGGCCGGAGCCTCGGCGGCCTCAGCGGCGTGAGGCTCGTCGTCGGGGCTCCCGAAGTCCATCGGTCGCGACCGCTTGGAGAACCTCATCGACGCCCGTTCCTTCCCGTCTTCGCGGCCAGCGCACACTTGCCGACCGCCGTGGGTCGCAGGCCAGCAGGATTACCCTCCGGGCGAGCGGACGCAAACAGGCGGAAGGTCGATTCGGCCGCCGGACGGCGGATTGTCGCGGGAGGTCAGGCCTTGAGCAGGCGGGCGCGCTGCCCTTCAGGGCAATTGGCGCGCATCACCTTTTCCACGCGCTGCGCCTGGCGCGGCGAGCGGGCGATGGTGCGCTGGTCGGCGGCCGAGACGGCGGGGCGGGGCTGTTCGATCTTCGGCGTGTCGACCGTGACGCCGAGGGACGCGAAGGCGGCAGCGGACGAATGCACGACCACCGCGGCGACCATTTCCGTCAATGTCGACATGGGAATGCCCCTGCGATTCCGCCTACCGTTGCTATACGGCAGCGCCGGGCCGAACGGGAGCGCCCGCAACGTGAAATGTTTGTCATCTAGCGCCAGAGACCGAGGGCGCGAGCGTGACGACCACGGGATAGTGATCCGATCCCAGTTCCGGGCCCCGCGCCACGGCCACCGTCGCCCAGCCAGGGCCGGCGTAGACGTGGTCGATCGGCAGCCACGGGAACGGCGCCGGCAGGCGGTTGTGGCTGCGCCGCGCGGCCGGCCATGTGAACAACGCGCGGGTCCGCCGGATCAGCCCCCATGACCGGTCCTCGCGCCGCCGCGCGAACGACCAGGGGGTCGAGTTGAAGTCGCCGGCCACGATCATCCGCTCGCGCGGCAGGGCGCCGATCACGCCCTCCAGCCTAGCCGTCTGGGCGCGCTCCCGGGCGAAGCGCACGGGCCAGTAGCGATGGGCCGCCACGACCGCGAACTCGCCGGCCGGATGGGCGAACGTGGCCCAGGCGATGAAGCCCGGCCGGTCGCCGGAACGCGGCTGGGCGTAGCGGCGGAGCGCCGGTTGCCTCGACAGGATCACCGCCCCGCAGTCGCACTGGGCCAGGTAGCCGCTGGCGATCAGCTTGGCCTTCAGCCGGCCAGGCTCTTCCAGCACGACGATATCGGGCTCCTGCGCGAGGATCCAGGCGGCCGCCGCGTCCGTCCTGGCGTTCTGGCCCCATGAATTGAACTGGATGAGCTTGATGCGGCCGGATGCATTGGCCGGCGCCCGCGGATCGCCGCCGCGGCTCAGCACCTCGGGCGCGACCAGCAGCGCCGCGCCGACCACCGCCAGCAGCGAGACCGCCGCCAGCGCCGGCCGCCCGGCGCGCGGCCCCAGGAACGCCAGGCCCAGCGCCAGCAGACCGGCGGCCAGGTAGATCGGCGCGAAGTGGGTCAGGACGTCGAGCCGCGCCGACCAGCGGCCGCCCTGGGCCAGGGCCGCGGCGGCGAGGCCGCCCAGCGCCAGCGGCCAGGCGAGGCAGGCGAAGCCTAGGCGCAGCAGGTCCATGCCCCTCGCCTACCACACCGCGCAGCGCAGCGTCCTAGTGCTTGGTCTCGCCGCGCTGGGAGAGCACCTCGCGCGTCATGCGGCTGTAGCGCGCGATCAGGCCGCGGGTGGAGTAGTCGTCGGCGATCAGCCGCTCCTGGGCCTTGTGGGCCACCGCCTCCAGCGCCTGGGGCGAGGAGTTGAGCACGGCGTCGCGCAGCGCCCGCGGATCGCCCGGAGGCGCATAGAGCACCTCGTCCTCGCCGAAGTAGGTGGGCACGCCCCCCGTGCGGCTAGACAGCACGGGCTTGCCCAGCGCGGCGGCCTCAAGCGCCACCGTGATGCCGGAGAAGACGTTCTCCTTCATCGGCACCGCGATGATGTCGGCGGAGTCGTAGAGCGCGCGCAGCTCGTCCATCGAGCTCAGCTTCACCAGCGTCACATTCTTGTGGCGCGCCGTGCGGGTGTTCGACAGCCAGGCGCAGGCCAGCGTCAGCTTGAAGCGCTTGTCCGACCCGAAGGCCTGGATCAGCGTGTCCCAATCGCGCGTGCGGTCGTTGCCGGCCGCCACGATGTGAGGAACCGTGCTGTCCGACGTCTTCGGCGGGCGGATCGTGAAGTAGCCGGTGTTGATCCCGAAGTGCATCAGCTCGCAGCGCAGGTTCGGAAACGCGCGGCGGCCGATCGGCAGGCACTGTTCCGAGTGCACGCCCATGACCGCGATCTCGTCGGCCAGGAAGCGGTACAGCCAGTGCCGCCACCAGGGGAGCTGATCCCAGCGGTTGAAGAGCCAGATCGAGGCGCTGATGATCGGCTTGCGGGGGATGACGCCGAACTTCATCAGGGTGGCCACGGCGAAGGCCTCGCCCTCGGTCATCGTCCAGATGACGTCGGCTTCCGAAATCGACTTACGGTTGTTCCAAGCGTGGACGAGATCGAAGCCCATCACGCGCTCGATCACCTTCGCCGCGAAGTCCCGCCGCCCGTCGCGGGAGAAGGACACAACGTGACCCTCTTCCGCGGCGAGATGGAACCCGTACGGCGTTTCATCGGGTTCGATCCCTTGGCGGAACCTCTCCCGGTACAATTCGGCGTCCTTACCCCAATAGAGTTGGACGTGTACCTTCCACAAGCCGGCCCCCGAAACCTGCTACTGAAAGCACGAAGGCTACACCGGCCCCGCACCGGTCAAGCCCTATCAGACGAGAGTTTACAAAATGACGTAGCGCGATGCCGCGGCATGCCACTTTCGGAGAGGAACGCCTCGTTGAATCTCCCGTAGGTTGATCAAGGCTCGCTCAGGCCGCGACCTGCGGCCTGAAGCTGGCGCCCTCGTGTTCCAGCAGCCAGCGCTTACGGTGCAGGCCGCCGCCATAGCCGGTGAGCGAGCCGTTCGAGCCGATCACGCGGTGGCAGGGCACCACCAGCGCCACGGGATTGGAGCCGTTCGCCAGGCCCACGGCGCGCACCGCCGTGGGGCGGCCGATGCGCTCGGCGAGCTGGGCGTAGCTGATGGTCTCGCCCGCGGGGATCGAGCACAGCGTCTCCCAGACCTTCTTCTGGAAGGCCGTGCCGGCGCCCTCCCAGGCGATATCGTCGAAAGCGTCGGTCCTGCCCGAAAAATAGGCATCGAACTTCGCCCGCAGCGGCCCCTGGCCTTCCACGAGCCTGGCCTTGGGATAGCGGCGGCCGATCCACTTCAGCATGGCCGGCTCGTAGTCTGTCCAGTTGAAGGCGCGCAGCACGCCGGCTTCGTCGGTGACGACCAGGGCCGTGCCGATCGGGGTGGGCACGCGGTCGAGGGTCAGGGTCTCAGGCAGCTTGGCGGTCATTGTCCTTGGTCCTTTTGGGGGTGGTCCCCTTGGCGGGGGCGAGGCCCGGGTCGGCGGCCCAGAGGTGCTGGGCGGCATAGGCCCGCCACGGCTTCCAGGCCTCGCTCCGGGCGAGGAGTTGATCGGCGGTCGGGCGCACGCCGGTTTCGTCGGCCATGGCCCGCATCAGGCCGATGTCGGCCTGCGGGAAGGCGTCGGGTTCGCGCAGTTCGCGCAGCGCGATGTACTGCGCGGTCCATTCGCCCACGCCCGGCAGGGCCTTGAGCGCGGCGATGGCGCTCTCCAGGTCCGAGCGGGGCGTGAAGATCGTGGGGTCCGCCGCCACCGTGCGCGCCAGGGCCTCCAGGGCCGCGCCGCGCGCCCTGGGCATGCCGAGGGCGGCGATGTCCTGGCCGACCAGCCGGTCTGGCGTCGGGAAGACGCAGGTCAGCCCCAGCTCGGCCGCGGCCGGATCGTCGATCGGCTGCCCGTAGGCCGCCACCAGCTTGGCCGCGAGGCCGCGGGCGGCGCTGACGGTGATCTGCTGGCCCAGGATCGCGCGGACCGCCAGCTCGAAGCCGTCCCACGCGCCCGGGGCCCGCAGGCCCGGCCGCGCGGCTATCAGCGGCGCGAGCGCCGGGTCCTGGCTCAGGTGCGCCCCAATCAGCGTCGGATCGGCCGAGAGGTCGAACACCCGCCGCACCCGGGCGATGACGGCCGGCAGCGATTTCAGCTTCGGGAAGCGGATCTCGGCCTGCAGGGCGCCGTCCTTGCGCGGGGTGACGATCACCACGCCGGCCACGCCGTCGATGCAGAGCGTGCGCGCATAGCGCTTCGGCTCCACCCGCTCGACACCGGGGATCGCCCGGTCGGTCAGGAAGCGGATGATGGCGTCCCAGTCGTAGGGCGGCTTGTAGGGCAGCCGCACGATGATGCCGTCGGCGGCCGGGGTCTCTTCCTTGTGGCTACGGCGCAGCTCGCCCGGCGGGCGGCCGAACAGTTGCTGGAAGGTCTCGTTGAAGCGCCGCACGCTGCCGAATCCCGAGGCCAGGGCCACCTCGCTCATCGGGAGGCGGGTCTCCTGGATCAGTTGCTTGGCCAGCAGCACGCGGCGCGTCTGGGCCACCGCCACCGGCGAGGCGCCCAGGTGCTGGCGGAACAGGCGCCGGAGCTGGCGCTCACCGACGCCGAGGCGCGCGGCCAGGGCGTCCACGTCGCCGCCGTCCATCGCCCCGCCCTCGATCAGGGCCAGGGCGCGGGACACCGTGTTGGACGTGCCGCGCCAGGCGCCCAGGTCGGGCGAGGCCTCGGGCCGGCAGCGCAGGCAGGGGCGGTAGCCCGCCTCCTGGGCCGCCGCGGCCGTCGGGTAGAACGTCATGTTCTGCGGCTTGGGCGTGCGCGCGGGGCAGATCGGCCGACAATAGATGCCGGTCGTCTTCACGGCGCCGAAGATGCGCCCGTCGAACCGCGCATCGCGGGTCTGGAAGGCGCGCCGGCAGGCTTCGAAATCCATGTCCATGCCCCGGAAGATGGGGGCTCAGCGGCGGGAAGTCTCGCGGTTTTCGGACATAGATGAGTGGCTGCTGGCGGCTTTCGGACAGGCTTTTCTCAGCCCAGGGCCGCCGCCAGCCGCTTGTCGCGCCCGATGGAGATCGAGGCGGCGATGTGGGCCACCACAGTGAGGACGACGAACGGGATCACCCCTGCGTAGCCGTAGGCCAGCGCCTGGTCGCCGTGGACCGGCTCCATCTTGTCGGCGATCCAGCCGACGTAGACGGGGCCCACGCCCAGGCCGACGAGGTTCAGGACGAACAGCAGGATCGCGCCGGTCATCGTGCGCTGGGCCGGCGTCACGGCGTTCTGCGCCACGGTCAGCGCCGGCGCCAGGTAGGCCTGGTTCATCAGCATCGGGCCCAGCAGGAACAGCATCGCGATCTGCCAGGTCGGCGCCCAAATGAGGCCGAACCAGAACGGCGTCGACAGCGCGAAGGCGATGGCGGGCACCCAGGCGAACCAGCGACGGTCCTTGTGGCCCAGCTTGTCCACCAGCCAGCCCGCGGCGACCGTGCCGACCACGCCCGTCGCGCCGAGTGCCAGGGCGTAGTAGGTGGCCACGTCCGGCGCAGCCATGCCCTTCACGTTCTCGAGGAACTGCGGGTTCCAGACGAGGCCCGCGTAGCCGACGAAGGCCGACATGGCGCTGGAGATCGCCGTCAGCACCAGGGTGCGGTTCGAGAAGAAGCCGCCGATGGCCTTGTGGATCGGCGGGGCCGGCGGGTGCTCGGTCGCGCCCTCGGCCAGGGCGTCCAGGCCGCCGCGCTTGGGCTCGCGCACCAGCAGCAGCATCAGGACCGCGAGGATGATCCCCGGCGCGCCGACGATGAAGAAGGCCGTGCGCCAGCCGTAGGCCAGCGCCAGCTTGCCGCCCAGGAAGGCGCCCAGCATCGAGCCGATCGGCACGCCCAGGGAATAGATCGCCAGCGCGGTGCCGCGGCGCTCGGCCGGGAAGTAGTCCGAGATCAGAGAATAGGACGGCGGCGAGCCTCCCGCCTCCCCGAAGCCCACGCCCATCCGGAAGAGGAGGATCTGCAGGAAGTTCTGCGCCGTGCCGCACAGGGCGGTGAACAGGCTCCAGATCGCACAAGCCAGCGCGATGATCCATTTGCGGCTCATCCGGTCGGCCAGGTAGGCCACGCCGATGCCGCAGGTGGTGTAGAGCAGCGCGAACGACGTCCCGCCCAGGAGGCCGAACTGGGTCTTGGTCAGGTGGAGTTCGGCCGAGATGTCCTTGCCCAGGATCGAGATGATCTGCCGGTCGATGAAATTGAGCGTGTAGACGATCGCCAGGAACCAGACGACGAAGTAACTGTAGCCCGACGACTTGTGCGGCTGAGCCGTCTCCGCCGCCGCCGTTTGAACGCTCATCTGACTGCCCCCAACCCGCCCCAGCCGGCCGGTGTTCCGGCTCGAAAATGAGGTATGCGCTTCCGTCGCGTCGGTTGTGGCACGGGGCGGCCGAAAGCGCCAAGCGGCATTGCGTTTCAGGCCTGCAAGCCGCCTGCGCGGCGCCAACTCCGCTGTCGTCGCCTCAAGAATTCCTGGGGCCGTGTCGCCTTGCCTCGCCCCCACCCCACAGCTAACTCAACGGCCGGGGCCACCCCGCCCGCCTTCGCGCGCGGGTTCCGTTTCGCTATTGATGTAAGGTCCGCCCATGGACGCCGGCGTCCTGACCCGCCCAGAAAACCTCGAAGGCACGTTGACCTCCAAGACCCTGACCCACCTGCAGCGGCTGGAAGCCGAGAGCATCCACATCATGCGTGAGGTGGTGGCCGAGTGCGAGCGCCCGGTGATGCTCTACTCGATCGGCAAGGACTCGGCGGTGATGCTGCACCTTGCGGCCAAGGCCTTCTATCCGTCCAAGCCGCCCTTCCCGCTGCTGCACGTCGACACGACCTGGAAGTTCCGGGCCATGTACGAGATGCGCGAGCGCATGGCCAAGGAGCTGGGCTTCGAGCTCCTGGTCCACCAGAACCCGGACGCCATCGCCCAGAACATCAACCCGTTCGACCACGGCAGCGCCAAGCACACCGACATCTGGAAGACCGAGGGCCTCAAGCAGGCGCTGGATAAATACGGCTTTGACGCCGCCTTCGGCGGCGCCAGGCGCGACGAGGAGAAGAGCCGCGCAAAGGAGCGCATCTTCTCGTTCCGCTCGGCCCAGCACCGCTGGGACCCCAAGAACCAGCGCCCCGAGCTCTGGCGGATGTACAACGCGCGGAAGAACCCCGGCGAGAGCATCCGCGTCTTCCCGATCTCCAACTGGACTGAGCTCGACATCTGGCAATACATCCACCTGGAGCAGATCCCGATCGTGCCGCTCTATTTCTCCGACGTGCGGCCGGTGGTGGAGCGTGACGGCACGTTGATCATGGTCGACGACGACCGCATGCCGCTGCGGCCCGGCGAGACGCCAATGATGAAGTCGGTGCGGTTCCGCACCCTGGGCTGCTACCCGCTGACCGGCGCCGTCGAGAGCACCGCGGCCACCCTGCCCGAGATCATCCAAGAGATGCTGCTCACCACCACGTCGGAGCGCCAGGGTCGCATGATCGACCACGACCAGGCCGCCTCGATGGAGAAGAAGAAGCAGGAGGGCTACTTCTGATGGCCCACCAATCCGCCCTCATCGCCGAAGACATCCAGGCCTACCTGCACCAGCACGAGCACAAGTCGCTGCTGCGCTTCCTCACCTGCGGCTCGGTGGACGACGGCAAGTCCACGCTGATCGGCCGCCTGCTCTACGACTCGAAGATGATCTTCGAGGACCAGCTCGCGGCCCTCGAGGCCGATAGCAAGCGCGTCGGCACCCAGGGCGGCGACATCGACTTCGCCCTCCTGGTCGACGGCCTGGCGGCCGAGCGCGAGCAAGGCATCACCATCGACGTCGCCTACCGGTTCTTCTCGACCGACAAGCGCAAGTTCATCGTCGCCGACACCCCCGGCCACGAGCAGTACACGCGCAACATGGTCACCGGCGCCTCGACGGCGGACGCGGCCATCATCCTGATCGACGCGCGCAAGGGCGTGCTGACCCAGACGCGCCGGCACAGCTACCTGGTCAGCCTGCTGGGCATCCGCCACGTGGTGTTGGCCATCAACAAGATGGACCTGGTCGGCTGGTCCAAGGACGTCTTCGACCAGATCCTGGCCGACTATCACGACTTCGCCGCCCAGATCGGCATCAAGGACTTCACCGCCATCCCGATGTCGGCGCTGAAGGGCGACAACATCACCGAGCCGTCGGACAAGACGCCCTGGTACGCAGGCCCGCCGCTGATGCGGTGGCTGGAAGACGCGCCCATCGAGGACGACCTGCAGGCCAAGCCGTTCCGGATGCCGGTCCAGTGGGTGAACCGCCCGAACCTCGACTTCCGCGGCTTCTCCGGCCTGGTGGCCTCGGGCGTGATCAAACCGGGCGACCGGGTGAAGGCCCTGCCCTCGGGCCGCGAGAGCACCGTCGACCGCATCGTCACCTTCCGCGGAGACCTGCCCGAGGCGGTGGCCGGCCAGTCGGTGACGATCACCCTGACGGACGAGATCGACATCAGCCGCGGCGACGTGCTGTCGGTCGCCGGCCAACCGCCCGAGGTGGCCGACCAGTTCGAGAGCACCATCGTCTGGTTCGACGACGAGCCCCTGCTGCCTGGCCGCCCCTACCTGCTGAAGCTGGGCACGCGCACGGTCTCGGCCCAGGTCGCCGAGCCCAAGCACAAAATCAACGTCAACACGCTGGAGAAGCTGGCGGCCACACGGCTGGAGCTGAACGAGATCGGCGTCGCCAACCTCTCGCTCTCCGCGCCCATCGCCTTCGACGCCTACGCCGACAACAAGGACCTGGGCGGCTTCATCCTGATCGACCGCCTGTCCAACCGCACCGTCGGCGCGGGCATGCTGCACTTCGCGCTGCGCCGCAGCCAGAACATCCACTGGCAGGCGACCGACATCTCCAAGGCCGCCCGCGCGGCGGCCAAGGGGCAGAAGGCGCGCGTGGTCTGGTTCACCGGCCTGTCTGGCTCGGGCAAGTCGACCATCGCCAACCTGCTGGAAAAGCGCCTCGCCTCGGAAGGCCGCCACACCTACCTGCTGGACGGCGACAACGTCCGGCACGGCCTAAACCGCGACTTAGGGTTCACCGACGAGGACCGGGTGGAGAACATCCGCCGCGTGGCCGAGGTCTCCAAGCTGATGGTCGACGCCGGCCTGATCGTGCTGGTGTCGTTCATCTCGCCCTTCCGCGCCGAGCGGCAGCTCGCCCGCGAACTGCTGGGCGAAGGCGAATTTGTCGAGGTGTTCGTCGACACGCCCCTGGCCGAGGCCGAGAAGCGCGACGTGAAGGGCCTCTACGCCAAGGCGCGCGCCGGCCAGCTCAAGAACTTCACCGGCATCGACAGCCCCTACGAGGCGCCCGAGGCCCCGGAGATCCGCATCGACACCACGGCCATGGACGCCGAAGAGGCCGCCCAGGCCATCTTCGACCGCCTGGAAGCGGGCTTCGACCCGGGGATTTAGGCCCCTTCCCGCTCGTCATCCCCGGGCTTGTCCCGGGGATCCATGGTTCAGCCGCCGCAAGGCTCTGCGGCGGATTGCGCCGCGCAATCCGCTCCCGCGGCCGTTCAGCCGACGGATGGATCCCCGGCACAAGGGCGGGGATGACGAGCTTGATTTGGGACGGGCAGCCAAGGCCGCGTCTCAGAACTCCAGGACGATCTTCCCGAAGTGCTCGCCGGCGCCCATCGAGGCGATGGCGGCCTTCGCCTCGGTCCAGGGCACGACCTTGTCCACGACTGGCCTGATCTTCTGCAGGTCCATCAGCCGGCACATGGCCTCGAACATGTCGCGCGATCCCACCGAGAGGCCCTGCAGCTTGGCCGAGTTGCCGATCAGGGCGGCCGGGTTGAAGGGCTCGCCCGCCCCGGCCACGATGCCGATGATGGCGATGTGGCCGCCGATCTTGATGGCCTTCATGCTCTCCTGGATCGTGCCGCCACCGCCGACCTCCATGATGAAGTCCGCGCCCTTGCCGGCGGTCACCTCGCGCACCGCCTTCGACCATTCGGGCGTGGTCTTGTAGTTCACCACATGGTCGGCCCCGAGCGCCTTGGCGCGCTCCAGCTTGGCGTCGGACGACGAGGTGATGAGCGTGCGATAGCCCGCAGCCTTGGCGAACTGCAGGCCGAAGATCGAGACGCCGCCGGTCCCTTGCAGCACCACGGTATCGCCCGGCTCCAGCCGCGCGTCGACGAACAGCCCTCGCCAGGCAGTCAGCGCCGCGCAGGGCAGCGTCGCCACCTCGTGGTCGGTGAGGAAGTCCGGGACCTTCGACAGCCCCTCCTGGCTGAACACCTGCAGCTCGGCGCCGGCCCCCGGGATCGGGAAGCCCAGGGCGCTCATCAGCTTCTCCAGGCTGGGCGGACCCGACACCCAGTTCTGGAAGAACAGGGTCGAGACCCGGTCACCCGCCTTGAACCGCGTCACGCCCGGCCCCACCGCCTCGACATAGCCACAGCCGTCCGAGAACGGCGTGATCACGTCGGTCGCGCCGGCCGCCGCGCGCCCGTACATCCCGTGGATCATCAGGAAGTCGCGGTAGTTCAGCGAGCAGGCCTTCATCCGCACCAGCACCTGGCCGTGGCCCGGCGTCGGATCAGGCGCCTCCACCACCTGGATAGCGTCGGGGCCCCAGGGGGCGGTGATGCTGAGCGCGCGCATGGTGTTCCTCCGTTGGGAGGCATCATCGACAGGGCCGGCCGCGCCGCAACCGTGTCGCCACGTCAGCCGCCGCTACGTCAGGCCCTCGCGCCGGGCAGGACCGGCGCCTCGCCCCATTGGTCCGGGTCATGGCCATAGACCATCACCGTCTCCGGCCCGCGCAGCGCCAGCAGCGCGTCCAGCGAGCGGTTCATGGCCGCGTGGTCGAAGTGGGCCGGGAACGTCCGCTTCGCCATCGCCTCGCCGTGGTAGCAGGCGTCCGCGATCAGCAGGTGGTCGCCCGCCTCGCTCCGCACCCGCATCGACTGGTGGCCTGGCGTGTGGCCGAAGCTGGGGTGCAGGGTCACCGCCCCGTCCCCGAACAGGTCGTGCTCGCCGTCGATCAGCTTCACGTCATGCCCCAGGTCGAAGAAGCGCCTCGGCAAGGCGTAGCGGCGGCGCATCTCGGCGTCGGCCCCGGCCTCCCACTCGCGCCGCTGCACGACCACCGTGGCGTTCGGGAACTGATGCAGGCCTCCGGCGTGGTCGAAGTGCAGGTGCGACAGGACCGCGTAGCGCACGCGCGCCGGGTCGATGTCGAGACGTTCGAGATGAGCGGCGGCGAGCTGCTCGGGCGCGACCGTCGAGTCCTCCTCGAAGCCCCTCAGCTGCTCGCGGTACTTGTCGCCCTCGTTCAGCAGGTCGGCATGCAGGCCGCAGTCGAACACCGCGACGCCCTCAGGATGCTCCACCACGTAGAACGGGATCGGCACGGTCACGCGCGCGGCGGCCAGGCCCATTGCTGCACCGGGCGAATGGAACTCCCCGCACACACAGCCGAACAGGCGGATGGTCATGCAATTCCTCCAGGACCGGGACCCTAGGCCCCGCGCCTATATGGGGTCCAGCTTGCGCACGCCGTAGAGCCGGAAGGCGCCGATCAGACCGGCGACGCACATGGCCGCCATCAGGAAGTAGCCCTGGGCGCCGAAGCGGTCGAACAGCGGGCCCGACGCCATGGTCGCCAGCCCCATCAGGGCGCCGGCCGACAGCGCCGAATTCAGCGCCTGGGCGGCGGAGGCGTTCTGCGGCGTCGACAGCCGCTCGATGAGCTGCAGCGAGGCCAGGAAGGTCGCCGCATAGCTGAGCACGTGCAGGGTCTGCAGGGGGAAGAGCATCCAGAGCGGCGGGGCGAAGGCCAGCGCCGTCCAGCGCAGCATCGCCGCGAACCCGCCCAGCACCAGCAGGTTGCGCGGCCCGATCCGGCGACGCCACGGCTCCATGAACCACATGAAGATCACCTCGGCGGTGACCCCCACGCCCCAGAGGATGCCGGTCATGCTCTCGGGCACCCCCTGCTGCTTCCAGACCAGCGTCGAGAAGCCGTAGTAGAACGCGTGCGCCGACTGGATCAGGCCGGCCGCGATGGCCGCGGTCATGAAGGCCGGGTCGCGCAGCAGGCCGCCGATGCCGGCGAAGCGATCCGACGCCTTGGCCACATACCCCTCCTCGTGCACCGGATCGGGCGGCAGCAGGAAGCGGGCGGCGAGCGCGGTCAGCGACACGGACGCGGTGATCCAGACCAGCACCAGGTCGGGCGAGCCCCAGGTCAGGATCGCGCCCATGGTGACGTTGGCGACGATGAAGGCCACAGACCCGATGCCGCGCGGCCAGCCGTAGTTGAATCCGTCGCGGCGCGCGCGGTTCAGGACGATCACATCGGCCAGCGGCGAGATGGTGGAGAAGGCGGACGAGGCGGCGAACCAGACCACCGTCCAGCCCGCGAACCCCAGCGGCAGGACCATCAGGGCGTAGGCCACCGCCACGCCCAGGCTCATGAAGCTAAGCGCCGTGCGGCGCAGCTTGAAACTGTCGGCCCAGACCGCCAGCAGCGGCGCCGTGAACGCCCGCGCCAGCATCGGCAGCGACAGGATCAGCCCGATCTGCGCACCCGACAGGCCGTGGTGGGCGAACCACACCGGCATGTAGGGCGAGGCCGCGCCGGTCCCGACGAAGATCGCCGAATAGAACAGGCCGAGGCGGACGGGCAGCGACATGGGCCCCGCTTATACGGAGTCGGCGACGCCGGTTCCGCCGCCTCGCCCAAGTTCTTCCCTTCCACCAAGTCGATAGTTGGTCCTACTGTCTTCCTGAACAATGATAAGGGAGGCGGGTCATGAGCCGGACCAACAGCCGCGACCGGGCGCTTCGGGAGCGCGCCGCGGCCGTGATCCCGGGCGGGATGTACGGCCACCAGTCGGTGGGCCTGCTGCCCGACGACTATCCGCAGTTCTTCGAGCGCGGCGAAGGCGCCTATCTCTGGGACGCCGACGGCGCCCGCTACCTCGACTACATGTGCGCCTACGGGCCGAACCTGTTCGGCTACGCCCATCCCGAGATCGACGCGGCCTTCGTACGCCAGCTGGAGAAGGGCGACACGCTGACCGGCCCCACCGGCCTGATGGTCGAGCTGGCCGAGGCTCTGACCGCCATGGTCAGCCACGCCGACTGGGCGATCTTCTGCAAGAACGGGACGGACGCCACGACCATGGCGCTGACCACGGCGCGGGCCCACACCAAGCGGCGCATCGTGATCCGAGCCAAGGGCGCCTATCACGGGGCGATCCCCTGGTGCACGCCCCGGCCGGCGGGTGTGATCGAGAGCGACCGGGCCCACCAGATCTTCTGCGACTACAACGACGTGGCCAGCCTGGAGGCCGCGGTGGCGGACGCGGGCGACGACCTCGCGGCCATCTTCGCCGCCCCGTTCAAGCACGACGCCTTCATCGACCAGGCGGAGCCCGACCCGGCCTACGCCCGCCGGGCCCGCGAGCTGGCCGACCGGACCGGCGCGCTGCTGATCGTCGACGAGGTGCGCGCCGGCTTCCGCCTGTCGCGCGACTGCTCCTGGAGCCGCATCGGTGTGCAGCCCGACCTTTCCACCTGGGGCAAGTGTGTGGCCAACGGCCATCCGCTGTCGGTGATGCTGGGGAACGACAAGGCCCGGGCCGCCGCCGCCTCGATCTATGTCACCGGCTCGTTCTGGTTCCAGGCCGCGACCATGGCCGCCGCCCTGGAAACGCTGCGGCTGATCCGCGACACGGACTATCTCGAGCGCATCACCGATCTGGGCGATCGATTGCGGGCGGGCCTCCAGGAGCGCGCCAAGGCTGCCGGCTTCGGCTTCCGCCAGACCGGCCCCGGCGTCATGCCGCTCTTCCTGTTCGACGACGACCCGGACCTCCGGAAAGGCTTCTGCTGGTCGTCCGAGATGCTGTCGCGCGGCGTCTACGTGCACCCCTGGCACAACATGTTCCTGTGCGCGGCCATGACCGAGGCCGACGTCGTCCAGACGCTGGACGCCGCCGAGGGCGCGTTCGGCGCTCTGAAACGTCAGGTCCGCGACCTGTCGCCGGTCGAAAAGCTCGCCTTCCTCTCCGCCGGAGCCCGCTGATGGACGACTATTCCGAATACGACGGCCTCGGCCTCGCCGAACTGGTCGCCAAGAAGCAGGTGACGCCCGCCGAACTGGTCGAGGCGGCGATCGAGCGGATCGAGCGGCACAATCCCGCGCTCAACGCTGTGGTCTACAAGGGCTACGACGACGCGCGGAAGTGGGCGGCGGGCGACCTGCCGGATGGGCCGTTCAAGGGCGTGCCATTCCTGATCAAGGACCTGGGCGCCCAGGTGAAAGGCTGGCCGCGCAGCTCAGGCAGCAACTTCGCCCAGGTCCCGGCCGACGCAGACGACAGCGAACTGGTGAAGCGCTACCGCGCCGCCGGCGTGGTGATGCTGGGCAAGAGCAACACGCCCGAGTTCGGCATCCCCGGCGTGACCAATTCCGAGCGCCTCGGCTTCTGCCGCAACCCGTGGAACACCGACCACATCTCGGGCGGCTCGTCCGGCGGCGCGGCCTCGGCCACGGCGGCGGGGATCGTTCCCCTCGCCCACGCCAGCGACGGCCTGGGGTCGATCCGCATCCCGGCGGCCTGCTGCGGCCTGGTCGGCATGAAGATCACCCGCGACCGCACGCCGATCTGCGAGGTCTCGGACGGCGCGCTGGGCTTCTCGGTGCATCACGTGGTCAGCCGCACGGTCCGCGACAGCGCCGCCATGCTGGACGCCACCGGCTACGCCCAGCCGGGCGACCCGTTCCAGGCGCCGGCCAAGGCGGGACCTTACCTGGCTGAGATCGAGAAGAGCCCTGGCAAGCTGCGCATCGCCTGGTCGGCGGAAACGCCCAGCGGCCGGCCGATCCCCGACGAGATGCGTCAGGTCCTCGAACGCACCGCCGAGTTGCTGAAGGGGCTGGGCCACGAGGTGTTTGAGCAGGGCCTGGGCATCGATTACCGCCTGCTCTACCGGGCCCAGGGCCTGGCCAGCGCGTCGAACTTCTCGGCCAATGTGAAGCGCTGGGTCGAACTCCTCGGACGCGAGCCTGAGCCGGGCGAGCTCGGTCCCCTGGCCCAGCGGGCCTACGACGCCGGCCAGCGGCTCAGCGGCCAGCAGGCGTTCTGGGGCTTCCAGCAGCTGCGCCTGCTGAACCGCCAGATCCTGTCGGCCTACGAGAATTTCGAGGTCTTCCTGACGCCGGTGATGGCGACGCCCGCGCCGCGCTGCGACTGGCTGAACCCGCTGACCGACGACCTCAAGGAGTTCGACCGCCGCCAGGCCGCCACCTATGGCACGACGCCGCCCGCGAACTTCACCGGCCAGCCCTCGCTGTCGCTCCCGCTGTGGCAGTCGGAGGATGGCCTGCCGATCGGCATGATGTTCACCGGCCGCTTCGCCGACGAGGCCACGCTCTATCGCCTGGCCGGCCAGCTGGAGAAGGAAGCCCCCTGGAAGGACCGCCGGCCGCAGGTCTGGGGTTGATGCGGAACTGGATGACCCTGGCCGCGCTCGGCGGCCTTGCGTCGGTGGGGTTCGGGGCGTTCGGCGCGCACGGCGTGGCCGATCCCCAGGCGCAGGGCTGGCTTCGCACCGGCGCGGAATACGGGCTGATCCACTGCCTGGCGGTCTTCGCCTGCGCTGTGGTCGCGCGGATGGGCGGGGCGAGAGCCCAGGTCGCCGCCCCGCTGTTCCTGGGTGGCGCGGCGATCTTCTCAGGCTCGCTCTACGCGATGGCGCTGGGCGCCCCGCGCTGGTTCGGGGCCATCACGCCCATCGGCGGCCTGCTGTTCCTGATCGGCTGGGGCGTCCTGGCCTGGGCCGCCCGCGGAGCCGATCCTCAGGCCTGAGCCGCCTTCGGCAGCGCCAGGGTCCGCAGCGCCACGGCCGAGCCCAGCAACGACGCCAGCATCACCAGCGCCATCGGCCGCGCCGTGCCGTCGTGGAACGCGCCGGCCAGGCTGGACGTGAGCGCGCCCGCCGCGAACGAGGCGGCGCCCAGGAGCGCCGAGGTCGCCCCGGACCGCAGCGGATCGACGCTGAGCGCCCCGGCCGTGGTGTTGCCGGCCATGAAGCCGTAGCTGCCCAGGAGCAGGAACAGGAGCGGCGCCACCGTCCAGAGCTCGCCGATCCCCGTCACCGCCGCGAGCGCCAGCAGGACGCCCACGACGATCGAGACCGAGCTCGCCCGCGACAGCACCTGGTCGGTCGTGGCGTTGCGCAGCGCGAGGCGATTGAGCTGGCTCGAGCCGATCACCGCCACCGCATTGGTGGCGAACAGGAAGGGGAAGATCGCCACCGGCACCTTGTAGGTCCCCATCATCACCTCGGGCGACGAGGCGATGTAGGTGAAGAGCGTCGCGCCGTTCAGCGCGCCGCACAGCGCGTAGCCGACGAGCCGCTTCTGGCTCAGCACGGCCAGGTAGGACTGGAAGGGGTTCTCCTTGCTGGCCTGGATGGCCGTGGCTTCGGACCGCGACTCCTTCAGCCGCAGGAGCGCGGCGGCGCCGATCGCCACCCCGACCAGGGCCATGAACCAGAAGTTCCACGACCAGTCGCCCAGCCCCAGCAGCACCCCGCCCAGCATCGGCGCCAGGATCGGAGCGAGCCCCATGATCAGCATCATCAGGCTGAGGATGCGGGCCGTATCGGTGTGGCTGAACTGGTCGCGGACGACCGCCCGCACCACGACCCCGCCAGCGCAGGCGCCCAGCGCCTGGACGAAACGCCCGACCAGCAGCTGGTCCACCGTCTGCGACAGGGCGCAGCCCACGGAGGCCAGCACGAAGACAGCAACGCCGAACAGGATCGGCCCGCGCCGGCCCATCCGGTCGGACGCCGGGCCGTAGATCAGTTGCCCGATGGCCATGCCGGCCAGGAAGGCGGCGACCGTGGCCTGGGTCGCGGCGGGATCGGCCTTCAGCGCCGCGCCGATGGCCGGGAGGCTGGGCAGGTACATGTCGATCGCCAGCGGCCCCATGGCCGTCAGCGAGCCCAGGAGGACGACGAGGCCCCAAGGGGTCGGGGCGGGCTTTTCAGGGGAAGCGTTGGCGGACGTCACGGCGCCTATGCCCTACTGGCCAACAGGGTTTGAGGGAAACCCCAATTGCGGCGAAGCTGGCCGCCAATCGTATGGGAGGACTGGAATGTCGGCGCTTGAGACCATGATGCCGCCCGTGAAGCGGGCGGCGGTGAACGGCGTCGAGATCGCCTACTACGAGGCCGGGCCGCGGACGGGCGTGCCCATCGTGCTGTGCCACGGCTTCCCGGAGCTGGCGTTCTCGTGGCGGCACCAGATCAAGGCCCTGGCCGACGCCGGCCGCTGGGTGATCGCGCCCGATCAACGGGGCTACGGCCTCTCGTCGAAGCCCAAGGACGTCGCCGACTACGATATCGACCACCTGACGGGCGACATGGTCGCCCTGCTCGACCACCTGGGCGTCGAGAAGGCGATCTTCGTGGGCCACGACTGGGGCGGCATCGTCGTCTGGCAGATGCCGCTGCTGCATCCCACCCGCGTGGCCGGGGTCATCGGCCTCAACACGCCCTTCCTGCCCCGCGCGCCGGCCGACCCCATCGTGATCATGCGCAACCGCTTCGGGCCGGACATGTACATCGTCTGGTTCCAGAACGCCGAAGAGCCCGAGGCCGTGCTGGGCGAGGACACCGCCAAGACCATGCGCTTCTTCATGCGCAAGCCCGCCGCCTCGGTGGCCACGGTGGCCCAGCCCAACGCGTCGGGCTCCACCTTCGCCTTCAAGGATCTGCTGAAGCAATGGGACGGCGTCACGGGCGGCGATCAGCTGCTGACGCCCGACGAGCTGGCGGTGTTCGCCGACGCGTTCCGCGAGGGCGGCTTCTTCGGGCCGGTGAGCTGGTATCGCAACTTCACGCGAAACTGGGAGCGCGCCGAAAAGTTGACTCAGCGCGTCGACGGCATGCCCTGCCTGATGATCACCGCCGAACTGGACGCCGTGCTGTCGCCCGAGATGGCCGAGCCGATGGTCCATTTCGTCGGCGACCTGGAGACGCACATGGTCAAGGGCTCCGGCCACTGGACACAGCAGGAGAAACCGGAAGAAGTGGACCGCCTGATGCTGGACTGGCTGGACAGGCGTTTCCCGAAGTAGAAGGGCGCATGGAAAGAAATACCCCGGCCCCTGCCGTCGCCGCGACCGACCACCGCCGCGGCCTGTTCCCCGAGAGCGAGCCGTTCGCCAGCGGCTGGCTGTCGACCGGCGGCCCGCACGAGATCTTCTACGAGGAATGCGGCAACCCGAACGGCCGGCCCTGCGTGATCCTGCACGGCGGCCCGGGCGGGGCGATCAACCCGACCATGCGCCGGTTCTTCGATCCCAAGCAGTGGCGGATGGCGCTGTTCGACCAGCGCGGCTGTGGCAAGAGCCGACCCAACGCCAGCCTCGACGACAACACCACCTGGTCGCTGATCGAGGATATCGAACGCCTGCGCGAGCACCTGGGCGTTGAGAAGTGGTGCGTGTTCGGCGGCTCGTGGGGCTCCACCCTCGCCCTCGCCTACGCCATCAAGCATCCCGAGCGGGTCGAAAGCCTCGTCCTGCGCGGCATCTTCCTGCTGACTGAGCGCGAGCTGCGCTGGTTCTACCAGGACGGCGCCTCGATGATGTTCCCCGACGCCTGGGCCCGCTTCTGCGCGCCGATCCCGGTGGAGGAGCGCGGCGACATGATGGCTGCCTACCACAAGCGCCTGGTCCATCCCGACCGCCGGGTGCAGGCCGAGGCGGCCGCCGCCTGGAGCCAGTGGGAAGGCGACACGATCTCGATCCGCGGCCCCGAGGCGCGGCCGTCGAAGTTCAACGAGATCGACTTCGCCATCGCCTTCGCCCGCATCGAGTGCCACTTCTTCGTCAACGGCGGCTTCTTCCCGGAGGCCGACTGGCTGATCAGGAACGCCCACGTGCTCAAGGACATCCCCGGCTGGATCGTCCAGGGTCGCTTCGACGTGGTGACGCCGATGGAGAGCGCCTGGCGCCTGAAGACCGCGTGGCCCGCCGCCCGCTTCGAGGTGGTCTGGGACGCCGGCCACGCCTCGACCGAGCCCGGCATCGTCGACGCCCTGGTCCGCGCCACCGACCAGGCGCTGAAGCTCTGAGCCGCCCCCACCGATGAGCCCTCCTGCGCCAAGGCCTCGGAGGACCGACAGCGATCCTTCGAAGCTCCTCGAGGGAGCGAAGTAGGATGAGCCGCGCCGACATCGTCCGCGCCTACCTCAAGGCCATCGAGGACCGCCGCGACTCCCTCGCCTTCTTCACTGAGGATGCGGTGCAGGAGGAGTTCCCCAACGCCCTGGTCCCCGCCGGGGCGCGCCGGACGATGGCCGAGCTGCGCGAGGCCAACGAGCGCGGCCGCCACGTGCTGACCACCGAGACCTACGAGATCGTCAACCTGATCGAGGACGGCGACCGGGTGGCCTGCGAGGTCCTCTGGCGCGGCGTGCTGGCGGTGCCGCTGCGGTCGCTGAAGCCCGGCGACGCCATGAAGGCCCGCTTCGGCGTCTTCTTCGAATTCCAGGGCGACAAGATCCGCCGCCAGCACAACTACGACTGCTTCGAGGCGTTCTGACGAGCTTGACCGTAGGGGCGAAGCGGCCATCCCTCGCAACGCGGCCACGGTCGGCCGTCGGGGGTATCTCATGAAAGCTTTCGTCTGGGCGCTCAGCGCCTGCGCCATCGCCGCGCCCAGCCACGCCGAACCACCCAAGGTCCGGGCCCTCGGCGACATCTACAAGGCCGGCTTCCACGACTGCGCCCCCGCGATGGAGAAGTTCGTCCAGTTCGTGCACGAGAACGACGCGAGCTATTCCTACGTCGGCAAGTTCGCGCTGGAGAAGGCGAACGAGTCCTCGGCGGGCGCCGTGACGATCGAGAAGTTCCAGGATGGCCAGGGCGTCGCCACCATTACCGGCACCAAGAACGCCGCCGGCAAGTGCGACGTGGTGCTGACCCACACCCTGATGATCCCCGGCCAGACCTGCGAGGGCCTGCGCAACAGCGCCCTGAAGGACTGGAAGTTCTTCTCCCAGATGAACGAGACGAGCGTCTACGAAGACCCGACGACGCCGAACGGCCACGCCTTCCTCTCGCCGATCGGCAAGGGGTGCCTGCTGGTCAAGCACCTCATCGGCTACGGCGTGTGACCGCTAGACGAAGCTGCCCTTGCCGCTGGTGACCTCGGCGTAGCGGTGCACGCGCACCGACTGCACCAGGCCGAAGCCGATCATCACCGTCAACATCACGGTGCCGCCGTAGCTCAGCATCGGCATCGGCACGCCCACCACGGGCGCCAGGCCCATGACCATGGCGCCGTTGATCATGACGTAGAGCGTGAAGGTGGCCGTGACGCCCGCCGCCGCCAGCCGGCCGAAGTGGCTGTGGCTGAGGTAGGACGTGCGCAGCGCCATGAAGATCGCCGCCGCATAGAGCACCAGGATCGAGACGCAGCCCACGAAGCCGAACTCTTCCGCCAGGGTGGCGAAGATGAAGTCGGTCTGCTTCTCGGGCAGGAAGTTGAGCTGGCTCTGCGAGCCCAGGCCGTAGCCCTTGCCCAAGAGGCCGCCCGAGCCCAGCGCGATCATCGACTGCAGGCTGTGGTAGCCGGTGCCCGACGGGTCGCGCTCGGGATGGAGGAAGTTCAGCACCCGCTCGCGCTGGTAGTCGTGCATCACGAACATCACGAACGGCGGGACGACGGCAAGGAAGCCGAGGAGGCCCGCGGCGATGATCTTCCAGGAGAGTCCCGCCAGCACGACCACCGCCGCGCCCGTCATCAGGATCAGCATGGCCGTGCCCAGGTCGGGCTGGTGGGCCACCAGCAGCACCGGCAGGGCGATCATGACCGCGGGGATCAGCAGCCACCAGGACAGCCGCGCCCGCTCGGCCGAGACGCCGTGGTAAAGCCGCGCCAGGCCGAGCACGATGCCCAGCTTCATCACCTCGGACGGCTGGAAGCTGAACCCGCCGAACGCCAGCCAGCGCTGGGCGCCCAGGCGCGTGTCGCCCACCGCCTCCACGGCGACGAGCAGCAGCAGGCCGATGAAGTAGACGGGATAGGCCAGGGCGAACCACACCCGGATGTCGATCATCGCCAGCGCGATCATCATCACCAGGCACATGCCGAAGCGGGCCACATGCGCGGCCGCCCAGGGCGTCCATGACGAGCCCGCGATCGAGAACAGCATCAGCCCGCCGGCGCCGGCGATCAGGCTGAGGACCAGAACGAACACCCAGTCCAGCTCGGACAGCTTGACGATCAGCCGGTCGCGTTCGCCGGGACGGGTGAGGGCGGAGACGGTCATGCTTTGGC
>Ga0065165_1000101_pt1 | contig 141486 bp, 121 predicted proteins | sample AraplaMF_Cvi_mMF_FD_63813 | JGI IMG/M metagenome (GOLD analysis project Ga0065165, IMG submission 63813) | Arabidopsis root microbial communities from the University of North Carolina, USA - plate scrape MF_Cvi_mMF (version 2) (version 3) | ecosystem: Host-associated > Plants > Roots >... | reverse complement strand
TGACCGTGTCAATCACCACCGAGGTAGCCTGGGTCCCCTCGTTGCCCGCGGCATCCTTGGTCTTGGCCGTCAGCGTGTGGTTGCCATCGGCAAGCGGCTCCGTCGGCGTGAAGCTCCAGTTGCCCGAGGCATCGGTCGTCGCGCTGCCCAGCTTGGTCGCACCTTCAAAAATGTCGATCACGCTGCCAGAGGGCGCCGTGCCCGTCACATCTGGCGTGCTGTCGTTGGTCAGCGAGGCAACCGAGATCGTGATGACCGGAGCGACCGTGTCGACCGCCACAGTGGTGTCCTTGCTGCCTTCGTTGCCAGCGGCATCCTTGGTCTTGACCGTCAGCGTGTGGTTGCCATCACTCAGCGGCTGCGTCGGCGTGAAGCTCCAGTTCCCCGAAGGATCGGTCGTCGTGCTGCCCAGCTTGGTCGCACCTTCAAAGATGTCGATCACGCTGCCTGCCGGCGCAGTACCTGTTATCGTCGGCGTGTTGTCATTGGTCAGCGGCAACGTCCCAATCGTCATGCCCAACGCAGCTTTGGGCAGCGTCGGCGGGGGACCTTCAGGCATCGGGTGCCCAGCGGCCCCGGTCTTCGGCCGGTCCGATGCATGACCTGCGAGCGCACTTGCGCCACCGAGCAGCGCCAGCACGATGCCGCCGGTCGTCCATGCGACGATCGCCTTGTCGCAATCGTCGTCTCTGTTCTCGCAGGATCCGTCCGCGTTCTCCTCGGTCTTGAGCGTGTCGGCCCCGCTCATGAGATTCGTCTCAGGGTTCTCCGCGAGGGCGGGCGCACTTTCCACAGGCTGCTGTTCCTGCGACGCCGATTCCGCTCCGCCGACTTCCGCCGTTACCTCATCACCTTCTTCGTGATCGCCTTGCGAGGCCGAGGCACCCTTCTTCACCCGTAGGACATCAGCAGACGCCGAACGTTGGGTCGTTGCTGTGGAATTTGCTTGAGCTGCGGACATGGCAATTGGCAGGGTCAGTTAAGTATGCCGGCCAGTCTAGAAATCGGCCCTCCGGCCGGAAATAGCACACTCATGCAAACAGCAAGAAATTACTCCCACGTCTTTGCTGCCAGCAATCGATTTCAGGTTCAAAAATGCAAACAGTTCGCTGGCGGGTGACACGACTTGAGCAATCCTCACCGAATGCGCGCCCGGAGATAATCCACCCCATGGTCCTTGCCGAAATCACCGGCCTGTTCCTGTCCTGGCTCGCGCGCCTGATCACCGGCGCGCAGGGACACTGGAAAGGCTGCCCCCCGACGTCCGAACAGCGCATCTACTTCGCCAACCATCAGAGCCACTTCGACTGGGTCCTGATCTGGGCCTCGCTGCCCGGCGAGCTGCGCAGCCGCACCCGCCCCATCGCCGCGCGCGACTACTGGACGAGCTCCGCCCTCAAGACCTGGCTCACCAGCGCCGTGTTCAACGCGGTCTACGTGAGCCGCACCCGCGCGACGCCGGACGAAGACCCGCTCGAGCCGCTGGTCGACACGCTGCAGGGCGGAGACTCGCTGGTGATCTTCCCGGAGGGCACCCGCTCCAACAAGGGCGCGCCGCAGGCCTTCAAGGCCGGCCTGTACCACCTGTCCGAACAGTTCCCCGATGTGCAGCTCATCCCCACCTGGATCGACAACGTGCAGCGCGTGATGCCCAAGGGCGAGGTCGTGCCGGTGCCCATCCTGTGCACCGTGACCTTCGGCGCGCCCATCCGCATCGAGCCGGGCGAGGACAAGCGCGCGTTCCTCGAACGCGCCCGCGCCGCCGTGATGGCGCTGCGCCCGGGAGGATGGAAGGAATGAGGTGGCTCAAGTCATTGAACCCCGGCGAGCAGGTCGCCTTCCTGTTCGTCGTGCTGTTCGGCGTGCTGCTGGTGGTGAGCATCGGGTCGGTGCTGTGGTCGCTGCGCGAGCGCCCTGAGGACGAGCAGGAAGCCTGGCAGGCACGCTGGGCGCGCTTCCGCCACGAACTCAACATGGTCTGGGTCGGCGCGTGCCTGTTCTGGGCCGCGTGGGTCTCGGGGCCGGTCGGCGCGACGCTGCTGTTCGCCGTCTTCTCCTTCCTGGCCTTCCGCGAGTTCATCACGCTGCTGCACACGCGCCGCGCCGACCACCGCGGGCTGATCATGGCCTTCTTCGTGATCCTGCCGCTGCAGTACGTGCTGGTGGGCACGCGCCACTTCGACCTGTTCTCGGTGCTGATCCCCGTCTATGGTTTCCTGGCGATCCCGGTGGCCAGCGCGCTGGCGGACGACCCGGGACGCTTCCTGGAACGCAACTCGAAGATCCAGTGGGGCATCATGGTCTGCGTCTACGGCCTGTCGCACGCACCGGCGCTGCTGCTGCTGGAGTTCCCGAAGTACGAGGGCCGCGGCGCCTTCCTGCTCTTCTTCCTGGTGGCCGTCGTGGCCTGCGGACAGGTCGCGCAGGCAATCGCCACCAGCCGCTTCCGCGCCAAGCCGGTGGCGCGCCGCATCAGCCGCTCGTTCACGATGAAGGCCTGGTGGATAGGCGCGTTCTCGGCCGCCTTCGCCGGCGCGCTGCTGTACTGGATCACGCCGTTCAAGGCCGGCCAGGCCGCGATCGCCGCCTTCATCGCGGCAGGCTGCGGCAGCTTCGGCGTGTTCGTGATGCAGGCGCTCAAGCGCGACGCCGGCATCAACGCCTGGGGCAACCGCAGCGCGATCACCGGCGCGGTCGGGCTGCTGGACCGCATCGCGGTGATGTGCTTCGCGGCACCGGTGTTCTTCCATTCGGTGCGGTGGTACTTCCGCGCCGGCACCTGAGCGGGGCGACCTCATGCGCATCCTCGGCATCGACCCCGGCCTGCAGACCACCGGCTTCGGCGTGATCGACGCGGACGGGCCGCGCCTGGCCTACGTGGCCAGCGGAACGATCAAGACCAACGCGCTGCCCACCGGCGACCTGCCAGGGCGGCTGAAGATCCTCTACGACGGGATACGCGAGGTGGTGTCGCGATATCAGCCGACCTGCGCGGCCGTGGAAATCATCTTCGTGAACGTGAACCCGCAGTCGACACTGCTGCTCGGGCAGGCCCGCGGCGCGGCACTCACGGCGCTGGTGTCCTGCGACCTCCATGTGTCGGAATACACCGCGGTCCAGATGAAGAAGGCCATCACCGGGCACGGCGGCGCCGCCAAGGCACAGGTGCAGGCAATGGTCGCGCGGCTGCTGAACCTGCCCGGGGAACCCGGCAAGGACGCAGCCGACGCCCTGGGCATCGCGATCATGGACGCCCACGCACGGGTGTCGTTCGAGGCGATGGGACGGCAGACGACGCTGCAACGCCGACAGCACGCGCAGTTCAAGGGCTCGCGGACCTACTGAAATCCGGAGCGACCGAGCCCGCATCAGGCGTCAGCGCCGGGGCCCCTCTCCGCTCACAGTCTTCCCTTCGGTCAGGGTTCGCTTCAAGGGGCCCCGGCGCCGCCGCCTGATGCTGACACACCGAGTCCTTCCGTCCCGCGCTCAGGGCTCGTCGTGCCAGTAGTCGAGGTCGCCCTCGCCCACCTTGCGGATGGCCTCGAAGGGACGCTCCGCCTCGGGCGGGACATGTTCGGCCATGAACTTGTTCGAGTCGGGATAGACGCAGATCTCGGGCTGCTCCATGGTGCTGATCGACAGGTACTTCAGCGGCGCGTCCGAGGTGTTGATGATGTGATGCGGGTAGTCCGGCCCCGCCGGGATGAAGATGACGTCGCCGGCCTTGATCGGCAGGCGCTCGCCAGCGACGCGCAGCGTGCCGCTACCCTCGAGGACGACGAACATCTCCTCCTGCGCGTAATGCAGGTGATACGGACACGTGGTCTTGCCGGGCTCGACGATGTCGTAGGACGCGCCGAGCTTGCGCGCGGCCGTTTGCTCCGCGAGACGCGCGTAGCGCGAGTCGTACAGCGGCTCCCGCCGTCGCGTGCGCAACTCGACTTCATTGACGTTTCGGATCAGTTGGGCGGCAAGCGCCCGGGCTCGGTCGGTCATGCTGGGGTCTCCTTGCAGATGCTGTTGGAACATGCAGGCTAATGCCCACCAAGCCTTCGGGCAAACGGTTGTGCGACGGGGACGCCTCAAGTGGAATAAGCTGCCCCTCTGCCGTGTTTCTGCAGTACCCACCCACCAGGAGACCCTGCATGAAGTTCACTTTGAAGCTCGCCGCCGCCGCGGTCCTGATGACCGCCGCCGGCCTGGCCGCCGCGCAGTCGGCGCCCGCCACCGCCAAGGACGGCGCGCTGGTCGGCCCCAACGACATGACGCTCTATACCTTCGACAAGGACACCGCCGGCAACGGCAAGAGCGTCTGCAACGGCGGCTGCGCCACCAACTGGCCGCCGCTGATGGCCCGCGCCGAGGACAAGGCCTCCGGCGACTGGTCCGTCATCACCCGCGACGACGGATCCAGGCAATGGGCCTACAAGGGCAAGCCGCTGTACTTCTGGGCCAAGGATGCCAAGCCCGGAGACAAGACCGGTGATGGGATCAACCAAGTCTGGCACACGGCCAAGCCATAAGCGTCGTCGCTGAAACCTCCAGCGCGGTCGATTCCGCCCATGCCCCTCGTGCTCGACGAAGCGCTCCCGCTGCTGCCACGTTTGCGCCGGCACGCCCGGCTGCTGTGCGGCGACCATGCGCGGGCGGACGACCTGCTGCAGGACACACTGGAACGCGCCGCCCGCAAGGGCGCGCTGTTCCATGCGGACCCCGGCCCGACGCGCCAGGACGCCCTGCGCAACTGGCTGCTGACGCTGATGCACCGCCTCTACCTGAACCAGCGGCGCGACGCCCGCGAGGCGCTGCACGACTCGCTCGACGAGGACGACACGTCGCAACCGCTGATCGAGGAACCGCAGCAGCGGGTCGCCCTGCGGCTGGACCTGGAACGCGCGCTCGCGGCCCTGCCGCCGGCCGCGCGCGAGATCCTGCTGCTGGTCTGCGTCGAGGAACTGAGCTACCAGGACGCCGCGCACGTGCTGGACGTGCCCGTGGGCACGGTGATGTCGCGGCTGTCCCGCGCCCGCGAGCGGCTGCGCCTGTCCATGGACGGCGCCGCGCCCGGACGCGCGCCGCTGCGGGTGGTGAAATGAGCGCCGCACCATGACCCCCGACGACATCGATTTCGACGAGTCCACGCTCCACGCCTATGTGGACGGACAACTTCCCCCCGAACGCGCCGCGCGGGTCGCGGACTGGCTGCTGCGCCATCCGCGCGCCGCGCAGCAGGTGCTGGGCTGGCGCGAGCAGCGCGAGTCCCTGAAGGCCCTGCATCGCGAGTGGCTCGACGAACCGGTGCCGCCCTCGTTGACCGCCGCGCTGCGCCCGGCCCCGAATGAAGCGGCGCAAGCAGCCAATGCGCCCCGCTTTCCCCGCGCCTGGGCGGCCGCCACGCTGCTTGCCGTCGGCCTGGGCGCCGGTGCCGCCGGCGGCTGGGGCGGGCACGCCTGGTGGTACGCGAAGCAGGAGACGGCGATGACCGCCGCCGCCGAGGCCGCCGCGCGCGCCGCCGGCCGCGACCCCTCGATCCCCGAGTACGTCCGCGACGCGGCCATCGCGCACGCCGTCTACCAACCCGAGAAGCGACACCCGGTCGAGGTCGGCGCGGACCAGTCGGACCACCTGATCCAGTGGCTGAGCAAGCGGCTCGGCCATCCGCTCTACGTGCCGGTGCTGCGCGACTACGGCTGGAAGCTGGTCGGCGGGCGGCTGCTGCCCGCGGGCGATGACGCGACTGTCGGCGCGACCGTCGGCGCCGCGCTGGCCCGCGCGCAGTTCATGTACGAGAACGAGGCCGGCGAGCGCTTCACGCTCTACGTCAGCACCGGCGCGAGCTCGCCCGAGGCCCCGGTGGCCTTCCGGCTGATGCGGCGCGTCGAGGCGGGCCAGACCACGCGCAGCCTGTACTGGATCGACGGCAGGCTCGCCTACGCGCTCAGCGGCGGTTTCGACGAGCAACGCCTGCGCGTGCTGGCCGACCTGGTGCACGCGCGCATCGGCATGATCGCGCGGGCCTCGTCGTCGGCCACGCCATCGCCCACCCCATCGCCCGCCCCATCGCCCTGACCTTTCGATGGCCGGACCCCGCCGGGCACAATCGCCGGCCATGTCCCTCTCACGTCTGATCCTCGGCCACATCCGAGGCCATTGGCGCCCCTACGCGGCCAGCGCGCTGATGCTCAGCACCATCGCGGTCCTCACCGTCTGGATCCCCCGGCAGGTCGGCCATGTCGTCGACGCGCTGGTGTCACACCGCATCGCCGGCTGGGACCTGATCGGGCAGCTCGGCCTGCTGGTGCTGGCCGGCTTGGCGATCTACCTGCTGCGCGTGGGCTGGCGCCTGGCGTTGTTCCGCACCGCCTACGAGCTCGGCCGCCAGCTGCGCATGCGGCTGTACGCGCAGCTGACGAATCAAGGTCCGGCGTTCTTCCACGCCCAGCGCACCGGCGACCTGATGGCGCTGGCGACCAACGACGTCGACGCGATCGAGATGGCCGCCGGCGAGGCGCTGCTCGCCGCCTTCGACGGCTCGCTGACGCTGATCCTGGTGCTCGGGATGATGACGATCGGCGTCGACTGGCGGCTGGGCCTGGCCGCGCTGGTCCCCTTCCCGTTCATGGCCTATGCGTTCTGGAAGATCTCGACGCGGATCCACATCGCGTCCTCCGATTCGCTGAAGCGTTTCTCGGCGCTGAACCAGCAGGTGCAGGACAGCCTGGCCGGCGTGCGCACGGTGCGGGCGCTCGGCCTTGTGCGCCGCAGCCGCGAGCAGTTCGGCGAACTGGCCCGCGAGGCCGGCGACGCCGCCTACCAGGCGCAGCGCTGGGAGGCGATGTTCGAGCCCGCCGTCGGCCTGTCGCTCGGTGCCGCGACGGTGATCGCGCTGGGCGTGGGCGCCTGGCTGGTCGGCACGAACGTCATCAGCATCGGGCAGTTGACCGCCTTCACGATGTACCTGGGCCAGTTGATCTGGCCGATGTTCGCGGCGGGCTGGGTGCTGTCGCTGCTGGAGCGCGGCCGTGCGGCGTGGTCGCGGCTGCAGCCGGTGCTCGATGCACCGGTGGGCCTGGTGGACGCCGGCACCCGCGACATGCCGGCGCAGGCCGACATCGCCTGGGACCGCGTGAGCTTCCACTATCCCGGCATGACGCAAGCGGCGCTCGAGGACATCGCCCTGACGCTGCCGCCGGGCCGCACGCTGGGCATCGTCGGCGCGACGGGATCGGGCAAGTCCACGCTGCTGCGGCTGCTGCTGCGCCAGTACGAGCCCGACACCGGCAGCGTGCGCCTGGGCGGCCTTCCCGCGCCGGAGATCCGGCTGGACGCGCTGCGGCGCGCGCTGGCCTGGGTGCCGCAGGAGCCCTTCCTGTTCTCGGCCTCGGTCGCGGACAACATTGCCCTCGCCCGCCCGGACGCCACGCGCGAGCAGATCCGCGCGGTGGCGGAACTCGCCGCCGTGCACGACGACATCGCGCGCCTGCCGCAGGGCTACGACACGCTGGTCGGCGAACGCGGCGTGACGCTGTCCGGCGGCCAGCGACAGCGCATCGCGATCGCGCGGGCACTGCTGGCCGAGGCGCCGGTGCTGCTGCTGGACGACGCGCTGTCGGCGGTCGACAGCGGGACGGAGACGCAGATCCTCGACCACTGGCGCGAACTCCGGCAACGGCATCCGGAGCGCAGCCTCGCCGTCGTCAGCCACCGGCTGTCGGCGGTGATGGAGGCGGACGAGATCGTCGTGCTCAAGCAGGGCCGCATCGTCGAGCGGGGCCGTCATGACGAGCTGCTCGCGCTGGGCGGCTGGTATGCCGGCCAATGGCGTTATCAACAACTGGAGGCCAGCCTTGACGCCGCCTGAGACCGTGTCCGGCAAGGACGGCAAGCCAGCGCCGAACGAGCATTCCCCGCGCGAGGCGCTCGCGCTGCTGGCGCAGGCGGCGGCGCCGGAGCGTCGCGGCCTGGTCAAGGGCCTGGGCTGGCTGGTGGTCGCCGCGTCGCTGGAGGCGATCGGTCCGATCCTGGGCAAGCACTTCATCGACGCGCACGTGCTGCCGCGCAGCTTCGAGCTGGGACCGATGGCGCTGCTGCTGGGGGCGATGCTGCTTGCCGGCTGGACCGCCAGCCTGCTGCGTTACGCGCAGCTGCGCCGCATGGCCTCGGTCGCGCGGCGGTCGGTGCTGCGCCTGCGCGAGCAGGTCTACGCCCACGTGCTCGCGCAGCCGATGGCCTTCTTCGACCGCAGCATCACCGGGCAGTTGCTGAGCCGCATCACCAACGACACCGACGCGGTCAACAACCTGTACCGGCAGGTGCTGTTCGTGATGCTGGACTCGACCATCGTCGTGGCCGGCGCGCTGGTCGCGATGGCCTGGCTGGACTGGCGGCTGATGCTGATCGTGCTGGCGCTGGTGCCGGCGAGCTCCGGGATCATCTGGCTCTACCAGCGCGCCAGCAGCGGTCCGGTGCAGCGGGCGCGGGCGCTGCGCGCCGAGCTCAACGCGCAGATGGCCGAGAGCATGGCCGGCATGGCGATGCTGCAGTCGGCCGGGGCCGCGCAGCGTTTCGCCGCGCGCTACGAGACGGCCAACCGCGCGCAGCTCGAGGCGCGCGTGCAGGAGCTGCGCGCCAACGCCTGGCTGCTGCGTCCGGCGCTCGACCTGCTGAACGTGCTGCTGATCGTGACGGTGATCTACGGCTTCGGCCTGCGCGAGCTGTCGGGCGTCGAGGTCGGGCTGCTGTACGCGTTCCTCGCGTACATCGCGCGGGTGGTCGAGCCGCTGATCCAGATCACGATGCAGTTCAGCCAGCTGCAGCAGGCGCTGGTGGCGGCGTCGCGCGTGCGCGCGCTGCTGCGCGAGCCCTGCGAGCCGCGCTCCTTCCGGCCGGACCTGGTGGTTGGCGCGGGCGCGATCCGCTTCGAGCATCTGCGCTTCGCCTACAAGCCGGAACAGCCGGTGCTGAAGGATCTGGATCTCGACATCCCGGCCGGCAGCTTCGTCGGCATCGCGGGGCATACGGGGTCGGGCAAGTCGACGCTGCTGGCGCTGCTGCTGCGCTTCTACCGGCCGCAGCAGGGTCGGATCCTGATCGATGGCCAGCCGCTCGATCAGTTGCCCGAAGAGACCTTCCACGACGCACTCGGCTTGGTGCCGCAGGAGCCTTACCTGATTGCCGGGACGGTGCGGGAGAACATCCGCATGGGGCGGGCGATCCCGGACGAGAAGATCGAGGCGGCGGCCCGCGCGTCGCGCGCGCACGAGTTCCTGAGCGCGCTGCCGCAGGGCTACGAGAGCCGGCTGGGCGACGGCGGCCTCGCGGTATCGACGGGCCAGAAGCAGCTGATCGCGCTGGCCCGCGCGCTGGCCGGGGATCCGCGCATCCTGCTGCTGGACGAGGCGACGGCCAACATCGACAGCGCGACGGAGGCGCAGGTCGGCGAGGCGCTACGCGCCTTGCGCGGCCGGGTCACGGTGATCGCGATCGCGCACCGCCTGTCGACGATCCGCGAGGCCGACCAGATCGTGGTGCTGAACCACGGCCACCTCGACGAGCGCGGCACGCACGAGGAGCTGATGGCGATCGAGGACGGGATCTATCAGCGGCTGGTGCAGTTGCAGGCGTTGGAGGAGTGAGGCCGCTCAGAGCTGGCCATCAACGAAAGAAGCCCGGTCTCTCGACCGGGCTTCCAAAGGCCTCGAAGGGCGGGTTTCCAGAAGATTCCCCGAAGGGCTGGAAGCAGGAGTGGCCTCAAAGGGCGGAACCAATTCTGACGACTGCATGCGTCCGCATCAAGACCTCGATTTGTGCGGCGACACCACATCAATGAGCAAGCCATGTTCATTGATCGGAACCAGTAGCGCACTCGCGTTCAAGGCGATCATCGCCGCGCGCTGAATGCGGCGCACCAGTGCCAATTCGACGACCGCCTCCACGGGATCGTTCGCCTGCGTGGGCAGCCGCAGCCTTCGATTGCTCACGGTATGCACGCAATCGGCCTTCGCCCATCGCCGGCAGCGCGCGAAGTAGTCGAAGGCACAGATGGCTGCCGCATCAATCTCGACGTGAACGCCTGCGCCTGTCTTCGAGAGGTCCTGCGAACTCGAGAGCGGCACGACGATGCATGACTGCCGGCTCAGCCGTCCATTGAGAACGATCACCAGCCTGTTCTTCACCATCTCCGGAGGAAGCCTCCGGTTGAAGTCCGGACGCCCCTCTGGCCGCGAGTTCACATCGCTGCCAAATTGCCCGAAATCGCATTCGAGAACTTGACCAACCTTCGGCGTGAAACTGAGCGCCATGGCGTCCTCTGACATTGCAGAAGCAGCAGAGTGTTGCCAGCGTCGGTCTGGCGAGGAATCAGCGTCATGGGGGGATGTAGCGCGGTATGCACGCCCTTTGGGGTGAGCCGAGAGATCCCGAACTGCGGGAACGGGGGAGCCGCCTATTGCCTATTGCTGGAGATCCCAGAAACGACAGAAGCCCGGTCTCTCGACCGGGCTTCCAAAGGCCACGAAGGCGGGTTCCCAGATGAATCCCCGAGGGGCTGGAAGATCAGGATGGCCACAAAGGGCAGCACGAATTCTGCTCGGCGATCTCGACGCGATCAAGACGTCGATTCAAGTAGTGGACCCGCCTCAATGAGCAGCCCGCTCACACCAGCAAGATCAACCGCTCCAGGATCAGCACCGCGAAGAAGCCGATGCCGGCGATCACGGTCCACTTGACCAGCAGGATGCCGCGGCGACGCCAGACCGGTTGCTTCGTGCCGATGTAGACGGCGAAGCACAGCAGCCCGGCCGCCAGCAGCAGCGCGAAGACGAGACGGAAGATCAGCACGCCCGGCGGTCCCTCGAACTCACCACGCCGGCGCCAGCTCGGCGAACCCCGCCGGCGCGTCGCGCTCGTCCTCGAAGGTCACGATCTCGTAGGCGTCGGCGTCCTTCAGCAGTTCGCGCAGCAGCAGGTTGTTCAACGCGTGCCCGCCCTTGAACGAGGTGTACGCCGCCAGCAGCGGATGCCCCACCACCTGCATGTCGCCGATCGCGTCCAGGATCTTGTGCTTCACGAACTCGTCGTCGTAGCGCAGGCCCTCGGCATTCAGCACGCGGTAGTCGTCCACCACGATCGCGTTGTCCATGCTGCCGCCCAGCGTCAGCCCGCGCGAGCGCATCAGCTCGATGTCCTTGGTCATGCCGAAGGTCCGCGCCCGCGCGATCTCGCGCTTGTACTGGCCGCTGCCCATGTCGAACACGTACTGCTGCCCCGTCGCCGACACCGCCGGGTTGTCGAACTCGATCTCGAAGCTCAGCGTGTAGCCGTGGTGCGGCGTCAGCTTCGCCCACATCAGGCTCTTGCCCTCGCCCTTGCGCACCTCCACCGGCTTCTTGACCCGCAGGAACTGCTTGGGCGCGTTCTGCAACTCGATGCCGGCTGACTGCAACAGGAACACGTAGCTCGCCGCCGAGCCGTCCAGCACCGGCACCTCGTCCGCGTTGATGTCGATCAGCAGGTTGTCCAGCCCCAGGCCCGCACAGGCCGAGAGCAGGTGCTCGATCGTCTGCACCTTGGGCTGGCCCGGATCGCCGCCGGGGCTGATCGTCGTGGCCATGCGCGTGTCGCAGACGCTGTGCGTGTTCACCGGGATGTCGACCGGCTGCGCCAGGTCGACGCGCCGGAACACGATGCCGGTGCCGGGCGCGGCCGGACGCAGCGTGATCTCCACCTTCTGGCCGCTGTGGATGCCGACCCCGACCGCGCGGGTCAGCGATTTGATGGTGCGTTGCTTGATCATGGCGGTATTGTCCCAAATCGGGGTCAACCCTGCTGGGCACTGCCCTGGACCACGGCCTCGCGGTCGGCCCGGGCCACCAACAGGCGCAGCGTGACCACCGTGCCGTGGCCCGGGCTGCTGTCCACCCGCAGCGAACCGCCCAGCACCTTCGCGCGCCGCTGCAGGCCCCTCAGCCCGCGCCCCTGCGCGACCGAGGCCACGTCGAAGCCCTCGCCATCGTCCTCGACACGGATCTCCACGCGCTTGCCCAGGTCGCGCGTCACCACGCGCACCCGCGACGCCCGCGCATGCTTGAGCGCGTTGGTCAGCGCCTCCTGCATCAGCCGCAGCACGTGCAGTGCATCGGGCGGCTCCAGCCACTCCAGCGGCGGCAGGTCGTGCACGTCCCATTCGAGCTTGAGCCCGCCCAGCTGCAGCCGCTTGCCCAGCCGATAGCGCATCGTCGCCAGCAGCGACACCAGGTCGTGGCCGACCGGCTCCAGCGAATCGATCACCAGCCGCAGGTCGTCCACGCATTCGCGCAGCACGTCCACGACCTGCTCCTGCGGCATCGTGCCCTGCTCCACCGCCACCATCGCCGACAGCAGCGACGAGCCCAGTCCGTCGTGCATGTCCTGCATGATGCGCTGGCGCTCCAGCAGCAGCGCCTGCTGGCGCTCGACCTCGCGCAGCTTGTCGTGCTGCGCGCTCAGCTGCACGCTCTGCTCGCCCAGCCGCTGCGCCAGATCCTCGTTGGCGCGCTCCACGCCGCGCAGGGCCTCGATGTAGCGGAACTGCACCGCATACAGGAAGCTCGCCAGGATCACCAGCGTCGCGAAGGGCATCATGTAGATGTGCTCCGGCCACCACCAGCCCGCGAGCAGCCCCAGGTCGTGCACGCCCAGCGCCACCCCGATCACCAGCGCCGCGGCCATCACCCGCAGCTCCCGCGTGCCCTGGCGCCAGGCCACGCTCGCCACGAAGGCGGTGCCCGCCAGGCCCACGACCGCGTTGCACAGGTGCAGCAGCACCAGCGCGTCGAAGCCGTTGCCCCACAGCGGCATCGACGCCAGGCTGGACACCAGCACGAAGACCGCCATGCCCCGCTCGAAGCGGGTGAAGCGCTGCCGCGCGAAACGCAGCGCGAAGAGGAAGGTCAGCAGCATCACCCACGACATCGATGCGTGGGTGACCCACCAGAACCATTCGAGCGCGTCGCGCGTGCGCGGCAGGTCGAGGTGGTAATGCAGGTTGCGGACCAGCCAGGCGACGGTGGCCAGCGAGAACAGCAGGTAGGACGAGTCCTCCCGCCGCTTGATCCAGAGCACCAGCGCGAACAGGCCCAGCGTCACCAGCGTCAGCCCGGTGGCCTGCGGCACGCCGATCTGCAGCACCCAGCGGCGGTCGTGGCGCGGCTCGAGGTCCTCGCGCCCGCCGAGCCAGACGCTGGACACCGCGTAGTAGCCCGACTGCATCACCGGCACCGCGATGACCACCTCGATCTCGCGCGCCTGCTGGATCTCGGTCAGCGCCGCCGGCAGCACCACCCACAGCGGCCGCACCCATTGCTCGCGCGCGCCGGACTGGTTGTCGAAGACCGGCCGCCAGCCGTCGTCGGTCTTCACCAGCACCGCCGCCGCCAGCGCCACCAACCGCGGCATGTACAACGCGACACTGGTCGGCCAGCGGCCGTTCGGCGCGGCATAACGGACGCGATACCAGCGCATCTGGTAGCGCGCATCGCTCGTGTCGCTGGTGGCCTCGCGCTGCCGCACCTCGGGCAGCTCGGTCCGTTGCCACGCGGCCGGATCCGACGGCGGCAGCAGCGCCTGCGGCAAGGCGCCGTCGGAACCGTCCATCACCCGCAGCGCGCGCCACCAGGCCTTCAACTGCTCCTGGGTCCAATCGCTCGTGGCGACCTCGGCCTCGATCGCGCGCTGGGCGCCGCCGCCGGCCGGGGCGCTCTCCGGCACCGGCCGCGCCGGCCCGAGCGGCGACGCCTGCGACACCTGGGCGGTCGGCGCCGCGCCGGTCGCATGCGCCGGATCGCCGGACGACAAGGCCACGGCCTGGTGGGCCGGCGGCCCGTCCTGCGCGTGGCCCTTGTCGGGCATCAGCAGGAGCGCCGCGAGGACCAGGGCGGCGAGCAGGACCAGCAGCGGCGGCGTCGACGCACGCGCAGGCCAGGCCCGCCGCGATGTCGCGGCCGGCCGCGCCGACTCCGTCACTCCGAGCTCACCCTGGACCATGCACACGCCCTGTCTTGTGATCGGGCGCCAGTGTGCCGAAGTTCACAGTGCGGCACGAGGGTTCAATTGCAACAGTCCCCCCCGGAATGCAGGCGCGGGTTCCGGAACGAAAAGAGGCCATGTCCCTCGCGGGACATGGCCTTCAAGCTGATGGCGTTCGAAAGAGTCCGGGTCTCAGTCCGCCTGCTTGCGCAGGAAGGCCGGGATCTCGATCTCGTCCATGCCGTTGGAGGACAGCGCCTCGACCTTGGCCGCGGCGGTGCGGCCGTGGCGCCAGACGCTGGGCACGCTCATGCCGCCGAAGTCGGAGGCGCTCATCGGCGCGGCGGCCGGCGTCCCTTGCGCGGCGGCCGAACCCGGCATCACCACCGGCTGCGTCAGCACCGGCATGTTGTCGGTGCCGGTGCGCAGCTGCGGCTGCTGCACGACGAGCTGCGGCTGCTGGCGCGCCGCGGCGCGCTGGCTCAGGCCGGTCGCGATCACGGTGACGCGCAGCTGGTCGCCCAGCGACTCGTCGTAGGCGGTGCCGTAGATGATGTGCGCGTCTTCAGCGGCGTAGCGCTTGATCGCGGTCATCGCGTTGCGGCTCTCGGCCAGCTTGAAGTTGTTGCGGCTGGCCGCGATCAGCACCAGCACGCCGCGCGCGCCCGACAGATCGATGCCTTCCAGCAGCGGGCAGGCCACGGCACCCTCGGCCGCCTTGGTCGCGCGGTCCGGACCGGCCGCCACGGCCGTGCCCATCATCGCCTTGCCCGGCTCGCTCATCACGGTCTTCACGTCTTCGAAGTCGACGTTGACCAGGCCCGGCATGTGGATGATGTCGGAGATGCCGCCGACCGCGTTCTTCAGCACGTCGTTGGCGTGCGCGAAGGCCTGGTCCTGCGTGACGTCGTCGCCCAGCACTTCCAGCAGCTTGTCGTTGAGCACGACGATCAGCGAGTCCACGTTGGCCTCGAGTTCCTGCAGGCCCAGGTCCGCGGCCTTGCCGCGGCGGTTGCCTTCGAACTCGAACGGCTTGGTGACCACGCCGACGGTCAGGATACCCATCTCCTTGGCCACGCGCGCGATCACCGGCGCCGCGCCGGTGCCGGTGCCGCCGCCCATGCCGGCGGTGATGAACAGCATGTGCGCGCCGGTGATGGATTCGCGGATGCGGGCTTCCGCTTCCTCGGCGGCCGATTTGCCGACCTCGGGTTTCGCGCCGGCGCCCAGGCCGGTATGGCCCAGTTGCAGGAGTTGATCGGCCTTGGAGCGATTCAGGGCTTGGGCATCCGTGTTGGCCACGATGAATTCCACGCCCTGGACACCTTGGCTGATCATGTGCTCGACCGCGTTGCCGCCGCCGCCGCCCACGCCGATCACCTTGATCTGGGTGCCCTGATCAAACTCTTCGATCATCTCGATCGCCATATCAAACCTCCTGTCCATATTGTGCAGTTGCCATCAGCAAAATAGAAGTGGGATCCGCCCTTTTTTAGGGGGCAAAACCCTCGAACGTCGTAAAGAAAACGTGAGCCGGTCAGCGCCAGCTTCTTAGAAATTCCCCAGGAACCAGTCTTTGGCGCGGCCGAACAGGGTCTTGACCGAACCCGCCTGCCGCTCCGCCTTGAATCCTCGCGTGCGCGCCAGGCGCGCTTCCTCCAACAATCCCATCACGGTCGCCGAACGGGGATTGGCCACCATGTCGAACAGCGCGCCGTTGTAGGTCGGATTCCCACGGCGCACCGGTTTCAGGAAAATGTCCTCGGCCAGCTCGACCATCCCCGGCATCACCGACGACCCGCCCGACAGGACGATTCCCGAGGACAGCAGTTCCTCGTAGCCGGATTCCCGGATGACCTGGTGGACGAGCGAGAAGATTTCCTCGACCCGGGGTTCGATCACCCCCGCCAGGGCCTGTTTGGAGAGCATCCGGGGTGCCCGGTCGCCCAAACCCGGCACTTCCACCTGGTCGGCCGGATCGGCCAGCAATTGCTTGGCCACGCCGTGCTCGACCTTGATTTCCTCCGCATCCTTGGTCGGGGTGCGCAGCGCCATCGCGATATCGCTGGTAATCAGGTCGCCGGCGATCGGAATCACCGCGGTATGGCGGATGGAGCCGCCGGTAAAAATCGCCACGTCGGTCGTGCCGGCACCGATGTCGACCAGCGCCACGCCCAGGTCGCGCTCGTCGGAAGTGAGTGCCGCCAAACTGGATGCGCTCGGATTCAGCACGAGCTGCTCGACTTCCAGCCCGCAGCGGCGCACGCACTTGACGATGTTCTCGGCCGCGCTCTGGGCGCCGGTCACGATGTGGACCTTGACCTCCAGCCGCCCGCCGCTCATCCCGATCGGCTCCTTCACCTCATGGCCGTCGATGACGAATTCCTGCGGTTCGACCAAAAGCAGGCGCTGGTCGTTCGGAATATTGATGGCCTTGGCGGTTTCCACGACCCGGGCGACATCCACCGGTGTGACTTCCTTGTCCCGCACGATGACCATGCCGGTCGAGTTCTGGCCGCGGATATGGCTGCCGGTAATCCCGGTATAAACCCGCGAGATCCGGCAGTCCGCCATCATTTCGGCCTCTTTCAGGGCCTGCTGGATGGACTGCACCGTGGCGTCGATATTGACCACGACACCGCGCTTGAGGCCATGGCTGGGCGCCACGCCCAGGCCGGCGATGCGCAATTGGCCGTCCCCCATCACCTCGGCCACCACCGCCATGATCTTGGCGGTGCCGATGTCCAACCCGACGACCAGATCCTTGTATTCCTTGGCCATGCCTGTCCTCAATTCTTCTTGGCGCCCTTGGGCGCAGTGGTAACCGTCGTCACGCCCGCCAGGCGGACCGCATATCCGGACTCATGGCGGAGGTCCGCCGATACCAGCGAGGTGCGGTAACGGCCGGTGATCCGGGGAATGCTGGCGATGAACTGGCCATACCGGGCGACGACCTCGGCCTCGCTGCCCCGGCCGAGTTCCACGACCGCTCCCTTTTCCAGCGTGGCCTTCCAGGAACCGCGCCCCGACAAATCCAGCCGGGCCACGCCCTCGTCCAGTTTCTGGTGGGTCATCGGATCGAGCTGGCGCCACATCGCCAGCATCGCGGCCGAGGATTTGGCCGGGCCGGCCAGCGTGGGCAGGTCCTCGTCCTCGACATCTCCGAGATTGGCCTCGAAGACCTCGCCGAAACTGTTGACCAGCCGGGTATCGACGACCGCCTCGCTGTCGGCGTCGGCGTTGTCGGCCTTGGTTTCCCAATAGGCGGCGGGACGGTGTTCCTCGAGCGCGACCACCAGGTGCAGCGGCCAGACCCGGCGCACCGTCGCGTGGCGCACCCAGGGCACCGCCTCGAAGGCGGCGCGCGCCTGCTGCAGGTTCATCGTCAGGAAGTTGCCCGACAGCCGCGGCAGCGCGTTGGCCCGCAGCGAGGCGCCGCTGTTGCGGCTCACGTCGCCCTCGACCGTGATCGACTTGATCGAGAACGCCGGCTGGCGCGCCAGCCAATGGATCCCCACCGCCGCCGCCGCCAGCGCCACGGCGAGCAGCAGCAGGCCCGCGACGCCGTTCATCACGCGGATGTCCGGCGGCAGCGGGCTGGCGGTGTGGGTGAAGGTGGCGCCCATGGCGGTGGCTCGGGGGTGGCTCCGGTGTCCGGTCGGGGAGTCAGGCCTGGCTGTCCAGCCGCGCCTGCGACAGCAGGTACAGGCACAGCTTCGGGTAGGAGATGCCGACGGCGGCGGCCGCCTTGGGCACCAGCGAATGGGAGGTCATGCCCGGCGAGGTGTTGATCTCCAGCAGGAAGAGCTGGCCGTCGGACCTGCGGCGCATCACGTCGACGCGCCCCCAGCCGCGCGCGCCCAGCGAGCGGTAGGCGGCCAGCACCAGGTCCTGCACGCGGGCCTGCTCGTCCGGCGGCAACTGGCCGACCAGATACTGCGTCGTGTCGGTGAAATACTTGTTCTGGTAGTCGTAGTTGCCGCCCTCGGCGCGGATCTCGATGACCGGCAGCGCGATCGCGTCGGCGCCCTCGCCCAGCACCGGGCAGGTCAGCTCGGCGCCGTCGACGAATTCCTCGCACAGCACCTCGGCGTCGTACTTCGCGGCCAGTTCGACGGCGGCCTGCATGTCCGAATAGCCCATGACCTTGCTCGCCCCGATGGACGAGCCTTCATGCGGCGGCTTGACGAAGATCGGCAGGCCGAGCTCGTCGGGCACGGTCCGCACGCGCTCGCGCTGCAGTTGGTCGCGCTTGAGGCTGACCCAGCGCGGCGTCGACAGCCGGTCGGCCAGCCAGACGCGCTTGGTGGTGATCTTGTCCATCGCGATCGCCGAGGCCATCACGCCGGATCCGGTGTACGGGATGCCCATCAGCTCAAGCGCGCCCTGCACCGTGCCGTCCTCGCCGTGGCGGCCGTGCAGCGCGATGAAGGCGCGCTGGACCCCTTCGGCCTTCAGCTCGAGCAGGTTGCGCTCGCCCGGATCGAAGGCATGGGCGTCGACGCCCTCGGCCTGCAGCGCGGCCAGCACGCCGCTGCCCGACATCAGCGAGACCTCGCGTTCGGCGGAGTCGCCGCCGAAGAGCACGGCGACCTTGCCGAGCGCCTTCGCGTCGATGTGGTCGATGCCGAGCTGCCGGTACAGCGCGGAAGGCGCCGATGAGGACGCCGCAGGCGTCGCCGGGGGGTTGAGGTCGGTGGTCATGCACGGCCTCCCTTCGTCATGAGTTCAACGGTGCGCGCGGGAACGGCGGCGATCGAGCCGGCCCCCATCACGATCACCACATCGCCGGCGCGCGCCTGGTGGGCGATCGCCTGCGGCAGTCCCTGCCAGTCGCCGACGAAGCCCGCCGCGGTGCCGCGGTCGGTCACCGCCCGCGCCAGGCTTTCGCCGCTGATGCCGGGCAGCGGGGACTCGCTGGCGGCATAGATCTCGGTCAGCAGCACGCCGTCGGCCTGCGCCAGGACGTCGGCGAATTCCTCGAAGCAGTCCCGGGTGCGCGTGTAGCGGTGCGGCTGGAAGGCCAGCACCAGCCGGCGGCCCGGGTAGGCGCCGCGCGCGGCCTTCAGCACGGCCTGCATCTCGACCGGGTGGTGGCCGTAGTCGTCGATCAGCAGCGCGGTGCCGGCCGCGGCCCCGGCGTCCTCGCCCGCCGCGCTCACCGGCAGTTCGCCGTAGGACTGGAAGCGCCGGCCCACGCCGCCGAAGTTCGCGAGCGCCTGCAGCAGCGCATCGTCGGCGATGTCGAGCTCCATCGCCATCGCGATCACCGACAGCGCGTTCAGCACGTTGTGCTGGCCGTTCAGGCGCAGCAGCACCTGCAGCGGCGCGCGCTCGCGGCCCTCGCGGTCGCGGCGCAGCGCGGTGAAGCGCATGCCGCCGCCGGCCTCGGCCGCGACGCCGGTCGCGCGCACGGCGTTGGCCTCGCCCAGGCCGTACAGGATCACCGGCCGCGACACCATCGGCACGATGCTGCGCACGCCGGCATCGTCGCCGCACAGCACGGCGGCGCCCCAGAACGGCATCAGGTGCAGGAAGTCGACGAAGGCCTGACGCAGACGGGCCATGTCGTGCCCGTAGGTGTCCATGTGGTCGGCGTCGATGTTGGTGACGATCGCCAGCTGCGGCAGCAGGTGCAGGAAGGACGCGTCCGACTCGTCGGCCTCGACCACCATGTGCAGCCCCCCGCCCAGCGCCGCGTTGGCGCCCGCGGCCAGCAGCTGCCCGCCGATCGCGTAGCTCGGGTCGAGGCCGGCCTGCAGCATCACCGTCGTCAGCAGCGAAGTGGTCGTCGTCTTGCCGTGCGTGCCGGCGACGGCGATGCCCAGCCGCGGCCGCATCAGTTCGGCGAGCATCTGCGCGCGCAGCAGCACCGGGATGCCGTGCTGGTGGGCGGCCATCAGCTCGGGGTTGTCGGCCTTGATCGCGCTGGACTTGACCAGCACCTGGGCCGCGCCCACATGCTCGGCCGCATGGCCGATCTTGACGTCGACGCCGAGCGAGCGCAGGCGGCGCGTGGTGTCGCTCTCGCCCTGGTCGGAGCCGCTGACGCGATAACCCTGCGCCGCCAGCAGCTCGGCGATGCCGCTCATGCCGGCGCCGCCGATGCCGGTGAAATGGATGCGCTGGATGGCGTGCTTCATGCGCGCCCTCCCTTGGCCGACTTCGAAGCCTTCGAGGCCTTCGCGTCGACCAGTGCCTCGAGTTCGTCGGCGACGCGCGAAGCCGCGCGCGGACGTGCGAGCGAACGCGCCTTGGTCGCCATCGCCAGCCAGTGCTCGCGCGGCTGCTGCAGCAGGTCGAACAGCGCCTGTGCGCTCAGCTCGCCCTGCGGCAGGTGCGTGCCCGCGCCGTGCTGGGCCATGTACTGCGCGTTGTCGCGCTGGTGCGAGGTCGTGCTGACGACCAGCGGCACGAGGATGCTGGCGACGCCCGCGGCGCACAGCTCGGACACGGTCACCGCGCCGGCGCGGCAGATCACCACGTCGGCATCGGCCAGGCGCGTGGCCATGTCGGTGATGAAGGGCACGACCTCGGCCTGCACGCCGGCCTTCGCATAGGCGGCCTGCACCAACGGGAAGTTGGCCTCGCCGGTCTGGTGCGTGACCATCGGGCGCTGGTGTTCGTCCCACAGCGCGAGCGTCTGCGGCAGCACGTCGTTGATGGCACGCGCGCCCAGCGAGCCGCCGACGATCAGCACCTTCAGCGGACCGTTGCGGCCGGCGAAGCGCAGCTCGGGCGCGGGCAGGTCCTCGATCTCGGCGCGGACCGGGTTGCCGGTGACGACGCTCTTCTTCTGCTGCGCGGCGGCCACCCCGTCGAAGCCGAAGGCGATCTTTTTCGCCACCGGCGCGAGCGCCTTGTTGGACAGCAGCAGCGCCGCGTCGGCATTCACCAGCATCAGCGGACGGCGCATCAGCCAGGCGACCAGGCCGCCCGGGAAGCAGACGTAGCCGCCCATGCCGAGCACCGCGTCGGCCTTGCGCGCGCTGAAGATATGCGCGCTCTGGGCCAGCGCCTGGACCATGCGGACGACGCCCAGCAGCGAATGCTTCAGGCCCTTGCCGCGCAGGCCGGCGAAAGAGAGGCGGTCCAGCGGCAGGCCCGACGGCGGCACGAGACGGTTCTCCATGCCGGCCTCGGTGCCGAGCCAGGACACGGTCCACCCGCGGCGCTGCATTTCCGCCGCGACCGCGAGTCCGGGAATGACGTGGCCACCGGTGCCGGCGGCCATCACGACGAGGTGACGCGTGCTCATGCGCGGCCCCCTCGCATCAGTTGTCTGTTCTCGATGTCGATTCGCAGGCAGATCGCCAGCGCCACGCAGTTGAGGACGGTGGCCGAGCCGCCATAGCTCATCAGCGGCAGCGTCAGGCCCTTGGTCGGCAGCGCGCCGAGGTTGACGCCCATGTTGATGAAGGCCTGGCCGCCCATCCAGATGCCGATGCCCTGCGCATACAGGCCGGCGAAGACGCGGTCCAGCGCCACCGCCTGGCGGCCGATGTGGAACAACCGGCGCGACAGCCAGAAGAACGCGAAGATCACGATGGCCACGCCGATGAAGCCGAGCTCCTCGCCGATGACGGCGAGCAGGAAGTCGGTGTGGGCCTCGGGCAGGTAGTGCAGCTTCTCCAGGCTGGAGCCCAGGCCCTGGCCGAAGAACTCGCCGCGGCCGAAGGCGATCAGCGAGTGGGTCAGCTGGTAGGCCTTGCCCTGCGCGTACTTCTCGTCCCACGGATTGAGGTAGGCGAAGATGCGCTCGCGGCGGAAGTCGCTGAAGGTGATCATCAGCACGAAGGCGCCCAGCAGCACCGCCACGCTGAGGAAGAACATCCGGCCGTTGACGCCGCCCAGGAACAGGATGCCCATCGCGATCGCGGCGATCACCATGAAGGCGCCCATGTCGGGCTCGGCCAGCAGCAGCATGCCGGTGAAGGCCAGCGCGGCGGCCATGGGCCAGACGGCGCGCACGAAGTTCTCCTTCACCTCCATCTTGCGGACCATGTAGTTCGCCGCGTACATCGCGATGGCGAGCTTGGCCAGCTCGGAGGGCTGGAAGTTCATGACGCCCAGCGGCAGCCAGCGGCGCGCGCCGTTGACGCCCTTGCCCACGTGCGGGATCAGCACGATCATCAGCAGCGCCAGCGCGATGACGAAGAGCTTGGGCGCGTGCCGCTCCCAGAAGCTCACCGGCACCATCACGGTGATCCAGCCGGCCAGCAGCCCGATCGCGATGAACAGGCTCTGGCGCACGAAGAAGTGCATCGGCTGGTACTTCGCGAACTTGGGGTTGTCCGGCAGCGCGATCGAGGCCGAATAGACCATCAGCAGGCCCAGCGCCAACAGCGACAGCACGACCCAGATCAGCGTCAGGTCGAAGCCCAGCAGGCGCGTGGGCTGGCCGGCCGAGGTCGACACCCAGTCGCGCACCGGCACGTCGACGGCGCCGCCCTTGCTGCCCTTCCCGGTGTTCCTGCCGCCGGCCGCCGCCGCGCCGCGCGAGAACAGCGCGCGGGCGCGTTCGCCGAATCCGTCGAGCATCGATGCGGCGCTCATCCGATCAGGCCCTCGTCTTCGGCCAGCTCGCGCACGGTGGCGATGAACACCTCGGCGCGATGGGCGTAGTTGCGGAACATGTCCAGGCTGGCGCAGGCGGGGCTCAGCAGCACGCTGTCGCCGGACTGCGCCTGCGCGAGCGACCAGTGCGTCGCGGCCTCGAGCGAGTCGTGGCGATGCAGGACCACGCCGCAATCCCGCAGCGCGGCCTCGATCTGCGGCGCGTCGCGGCCGATCAGCGCCACTGCGCGCGCATGCAGCGCGATCGGCGTCGCCAGCGGGGAGAAGTCCTGCCCCTTGCCGTCGCCGCCGAGGATCATCACCAGCTTGGCCGGCGCGCGGTCGGCGCCCAGGCCCATCACCGCGGCGACGGTCGCGCCGACGTTGGTGCCCTTGGAGTCGTCGTAGAAGTCGACGCCCTTGATCGCGGTGACGAACTCCACGCGGTGCGGCTCGCCGCGGTACTCGCGCAGGCCGTGCAGCATCGGCGCCAGCGGGCAGCCGATGGACGACGCCAGCGCCAGCGCCGCCAGCGCGTTGGCCGCGTTGTGGCGGCCGCGCACGCGCAGCGCGTCGGCGGGCATCAGGCGCTGGATGACGAGTTCCTCCTCGTCGTCCTTGCGGCGCTTGAGGCCCTTCAGTTCCTCTTCCTGCTCACGGGCGCGGACCAGCCAGGCCATGCCGTTCTCGACCAGCAGGCCGAAGTCGCCGGGACGGCGCGGCGCGTCCAGCCCGAAGCGGACGACGTTGCGTTCAACGACCTTCGCCGGACGACCGCGCCCCTGCTTGACGGTGATCGGCGCGGGGACCAGCGCCTCGACCTCGGGGTCGTCGCGGTTGATCACCAGCACGCCGTGCTCGCCGAAGATGCGGCCCTTGGCCCGCGCGTAGGCCGGCATGTCGCCGTGCCAGTCCAGGTGGTCCTGCGTGATGTTCAGCACCGCGCCGGCGCTGGGCTCGAAGCCCTTCACGCCGTCCAGCTGGAAGCTGGACAGCTCCAGCACCCAGACCTGCGGCAGCACCTCGAACTCCGCGGGCTTGGGTGGCGGCGGCTTGATCGGCAGCGGCTGCTCGTCGAGCAGCTCGGCGACGGTCTCCAGCGCGGTACGGTCGTCGGCGGGCGTCTCGACGACGGGCGCGTCGACCGGAGCCAGCAGCACATCGGCGGGATCCTCGACGACATCGACGGCCGCGTCATCCTCAGGCACCACGGCCTCGACAGCCAGGTCGACGATCGCTTCTTCCGCCGGATCGACTCCAGTCGCGGCATCGGCGACCTCGTCCTCCTTCGGCTGCGGCATCGGCTCCTTGTCGAGCGCGTCGCTCAAGGTGCCCAGCAGCGTCGGACCGATGTTGCCGGCCATCGCGACGCGGCGACCGGCACGCTCGACCAGCAGCGCGGTCATGCTGGTCGTCGTCGTCTTGCCGTTCGTGCCGGTGATCGCCAGCACGCCGGGCTCGTAGCGGTAGAGCGTCTTCAGCTCCGCCAGCGCCTGCGCGAACAGCTCCAGCTCGCCGCGCATGCGCAGGCCGATCTCCTCCGCCCGCTCGAACAGCGGCTTCAGCCGTTCGTCCAGCGGCGACAGGCCGGGGCTCTTCAGCAGCACCCAGCTGTGGTCGATCGTCGCCAGCAGTTCCGGTGTGAACGCACCGTGCACGAACGCGGCCTCCGGCAGCCGGTCGCGCAGCGCGGCCAGTTGCGGCGGCTGCTCGCGGCTGTCCCACACGGTCACGCGCGCGCCCAGGCGCGCGGCCCAGGCCGCCATCGCGAGCCCGGAGTCGCCCAGGCCCAGCACGAACGCGTGCCGGTCCTGGTAGAGCGCGGGGAACTGGATCGGGGTCATCGTCGTGGTATCCCGATCAGCGCAGCTTCAGGCTGGCCAGGCCGACCAGGCACAGCAGCATCGTGATGATCCAGAACCGGATGACGACCTGCGTCTCCTTCCAGCCCGACTTCTCGAAGTGGTGGTGCAGCGGCGCCATCTTGAAGATGCGCCGGCCCTCGCCGTACTTCTTCTTCGTGTACTTGAACCAGGTCACCTGCAGCATCACCGACAGCACCTCGGCGACGAAGACGCCGCCCATGATGCCCAGCACGATCTCCTGGCGCGTGATCACGGCCAGCGTGCCCAGGCCGCCGCCCAGCGCCAGCGCGCCGACGTCGCCCATGAAGACCTGCGCCGGATGCGCGTTGAACCACAGGAAGGCCAGGCCCGCGCCGGCTAGCGCGGCGCAGAAGATCAGCAGCTCGCCGGCGCCGGGGATGTAGGGGAAGAGCAGGTAGCGGCTGTAGACCGACGAGCCCGTCACATAGGCGAAGACGCCCAGCGCCGAGCCCACCATCACCACCGGCATGATGGCCAGGCCGTCCAGGCCGTCGGTGAAGTTCACCGCGTTGCTGGTGCCGACGATGACCAGGTAGGACAGCCCGATGAAGCCGAACACGCCCAGCGGGTAGCTGATCGACTTGAAGAAGGGCAGCATCAGGTCGGCCTTGGGCGGCAGCTCGGTCGAGAAGCCGCTGGTGACCCAGCGGAAGAACAGCTGCACCACGCCGAGGAAGCTGGTCTCCGACACGCTGAAGGCGAGGTAGATCGCCGCGATCAGGCCGATGAGGGACTGCCAGAGGAACTTCTCGCGGCTGCGCATGCCCTCGGGGTCCTTGTTGACCACCTTGCGGTAGTCGTCGACCCAGCCGATCAGGCCGAAGCCCATGGTCACCAGCATCACCACCCAGACGAAGCGGTTGGACCAGTCGAACCACAGCAGCGTCGACACGCCGATGCCGATCAGCACCAGCACGCCGCCCATGGTCGGCGTGCCGCTCTTGGCCAGGTGCTGCTGCACGCCGTACTCGCGGATCGGCTGGCCGATCTTGAGCTCGGTCAGGCGGCGGATCACCCACGGGCCGAAGGCCAGGCCGATCAGCAGCGCCGTCAGCGCCGCCATCACGGCGCGGAAGGTGATGTAGTTGAAGACGCGGAGGAACCCGAGTTCAGAGTAGGTGGCCTGCAGCCATTGGGCCAGACTAAGCAGCATGGGGGTCTCCTGGGCCGCCGGACTGCAAGGCGGCCACGATCTGTTCCATCTTCATGAAGCGCGAACCCTTGACCAGGATGTTCTGCACTTGCGGCGCGTCCTTCAGCGCGGCCATCAGGTCGCCGACGGTGTCGAACGCGCGGGCGCCGGTGCCGTAGGCCGTGGCGGCGTCGCGCGCGGCGGCGCCGGCGGTCCACAGCGCGGCCAGGCCCTGGTCGGCGGCATGGGCGCCGACTTCCTCGTGGAAGGCCGGACCCTGTTCGCCGACCTCGCCCATGTCGCCCAGGATCAGCCACGACGCGCCCGGCAGTTCGGCCAGCACGTCGATGGCGGCGCGCACGCTGTCGGGGTTGGCGTTGTAGCTGTCGTCGATCAGCGTGACGCGACGGCCCTGCCACACCGCCGTCTGCAGCGCGGAGCGGCCCTTCACGGCCTTGAACGACTGCAGGCCGTCGCGGATCGCCGCGAGCGGCGCGCCGGCGGCCAGCGTGCAGGCCGCGGCGGCCAGCGCGTTGCGCACGTTGTGCTGCCCGGCCATCGCCAGCGCGACCGGGATCGTGCCGGCGGGCGTCAGGATCTCGATCGCCCAATGACCCGCGCTGCCGGAGGCCCCGGTCGCCTCGGTCGGCGCGACCCACTGCGCGCGGCCCATGACGTCGGCCTGCCCCTGCAGCGCGAAGGTCAGCGTCGCGCGGCCCACGGCCTGCGACTGCCACACCGGCGCGCACGGATCTTCGGCAGGGAACACCGCGACACCGGCCGTGCCGAGCGCGCCGATCACCGCGCCGTTCTCGCGCGCGACCGCCTCGACGGTGTGCATGAACTCCTGGTGCTCGCGCTGCGCGTTGTTCACCAGCGCCACCGTGGGCTGCGTCATCGCGGCCAGCGGTGCGATCTCGCCGGGGTGGTTCATGCCAAGCTCGACCACCGCCGCGCGATGCCACGCGGCCTCGTTCTGGCGCAGGCGCAGCAGCGTCAGCGGCACGCCGATCTCGTTGTTGAAGTTGCCTTCGGTCGCCAGCATCGCCGCGTCGCCCAGCCAGGCGCGCAGGATGGACGCGATCATCTGCGTCACGGTCGTCTTGCCGTTGCTGCCGGTGACGGCGATCACCGGCAGGTGATGCTGCTCGCGCCAGGCTTGCGAGAGCAGACCCAGCGCGGCCTTTGCATCGGGCACGAGCAGGCCAGGCAGGTCGGCCTCGGCCAAGCCGCGCTCGGCGATGGCCGCGGCGGCGCCGGACGCCTTCGCCTGCGCGAGGAAGTCGTTCGCGTCGAAACGCTCGCCGCGCAGCGCGACGAACAGGTCGCCCGCGCGCAGCGAGCGCGTGTCGGTGTGCACGCGCAGCAGCGGCGTGGCCGGCTCGCCGACCAAGGTCGCAGCAGGCAACAGCGGCGACAGCAGTTCGAACGCGCGACCGAGCGTCATCATCGGCGCACTCGGCACGCCCGAAGCGGCGGAACCCGCAGTGATCGGCGTTGCGTCGCTCACAGCCCCGCCCTTTCGATCAGCGCGGCGCGCGCCGCCTGCACGTCGGAGAACGCGCGGCGTTCGCCGTGGATCTCCTGGTAGTCCTCGTGGCCCTTGCCGGCGACCAGCACGACATCCCGCGCGCCCGCCTGGTCGACGGCGCGCGCGATCGCCTCGGCGCGATCCGCGATCACTTCGCGCGCGACGCCGGCCGGCAGGCCGGCCTCGATGTCGGCGAGGATCTTCAGCGGGTCCTCGGTGCGTGGGTTGTCGCTGGTCAGCACGACGTGCGCGGCCAGCCGCGCGGCGATCGCGCCCATCAGCGGACGCTTGGTCGGATCCCGGTCGCCGCCGCAGCCGAACACGACGCGCAACTCGCCACCGCGCGCGGCCGCCAGCGGCTGCAGCGCGCCCAGCGCCTTCTCCAGCGCATCGGGCGTGTGGGCGTAGTCGACGACCAGCTGCGGCAGCTCGCGGCCGCTGCCCACGCGCTGCATGCGGCCCGGCACCGGCGTCACCAGGGCGGCGACGCGCGCGATGTCCTCGAGCCCATGACCCAGCGCCCGCAAGCCGGCGATGACGCCAAGCAGGTTGGACACGTTGTAGTCGCCGATCAGGCCGGTCTGCACCGACACCGACACGGCGCCCTCGCGCAGCGTGAACGCCAGCCCGCTCGCGTCATGGCGCAGGTCGACGGCGCTCAGGCGCGCATCGGCGCGGTTGAGGCCATACGTCCACACGTCGAGCTTGGCGGCGGCGGCCAGTTCGGCCGCGAGTTCGACACCCTTCGGGTCGTCGACATTGAGCACCGCGGCCTTCAGGCCGTCCCAGTCGAACAGCTTGCGCTTGGCCACCCAGTAGGCGTGCATGCCGCCGTGGTAGTCGAGGTGGTCCTGCGTGAAGTTGGTGAACAGCGCGACCTGGATGGTGGTGCCGGTCAGCCGGTGTTCCTCGATGCCGATCGAGGAGGCCTCGATCGCGCAGGCGCCGAAGCCGTCGTCGGCCATGCGCTTGAAGGCCTCCTGCAGGCGGACCGGATCGGGGGTGGTCAGGCCGGTGGCCTCGATCGAGGCGCCCGCGGCCGCGCCGCCCGGGCCGGATGCGGCGCCCGGCACCGGCGGCTGGCCGACGCCCAGCGTCCCGATCACGCCGCAGCGCGAGCCCAGCAGCGTCAGCGCCTGCGCGATCCACCAGGCGCTGGAGGTCTTGCCGTTGGTGCCGGTGACCGCGAGCACGCTCAGGCGTCTGCTCGGTTCGCCGTAGAAGGCCGAGGCGATGCGGCCGCAGTTGGCCTTCAGGTCCGGCAGCGAGGCGACGCGCGCGTCGGTGAAGCCGTACCCGGCGGCGCCGGCGTGCTCCACCAGCGCGGTCGCCGCGCCGGCCGCCAGCGCGCCCGCGACGAACTGCCGCGCGTCCTTCGCATAGCCGGGCCAGGCGATGAAGGCGTCGCCGGCGCCGACCGCGCGGCTGTCCGTGCGCAGCTGGCCGCTGGGCGTCCATTCCTGCAGCCAGCGGGCGGCGGCTTCGGGGGATTTCAGGTGCATCAACATGGTTCGTGCCCGCTCAGAAACTTTCGTCGACGGCCTGCAGCCGCTGCTGCGCCACGATCTGCGGCTTGACGTCGAGATCGGGCGGCTCGCCCAGCAGGCGCAGCGTCTGCGCCACCACCTGGCTGAAGACCGGCCCCGCGACGGCGCCGCCGAAGTACTGGCCGTTCTTCGGCTCGTCGACCATCACCGCCACGATGATGCGCGGCTTGGAAATCGGCGCGATGCCCACGAACCAGGAACGGTATTTGTGGCTCGCGTAGCCCTTGCCTTCCTGCTTGTGCGCCGTGCCGGACTTGCCGCCGACGCTGTAGCCCGGGACCATCGCCTGCGGCGCGGTGCCGCCGGGGCCGGCCGCCATCTGCAGCATGCCGCGGATGTCCGCGGCGACCTTGGGGCTGAAGACCTTGATGCCGTTGACCGGCTGGTCGGCCGGGTGCTTGGTCATCGTGATCGGGATGATGTCGCCGTCGCGCGCGAAGACCGTGTAGGCGCGCGCCAGCTGCAGCAGCGACGCCGACAGGCCGTAGCCGTAGCTCATCGTCGCCTGCTCGATCGGACGCCAGCTCTTCCACGGCCGCAGCTTGCCGGTCACCGCGCCGGGGAAGTCGATCTGCGGCCGCTGGCCCAGGCCGATCGCGGTGAACATCTCGTGCATCTCGCGCGGCTGCATCATCAGCGCCAGCCGCGCCGCGCCGATGTTGCTGGACTTCTGGATCACCTGCTGCACCGTCAGGTCGCCGTGCGGATGCGCGTCGGTGGGCGACCAGCCCGAGATCACGACGCTGCGCGGGCCGGTGCTCAGCAGCGTGTCCGGCCGCACGCGGCCGGTCTCCAGCGCCAGGCCGGCGGTGAAGGGCTTCATCGTCGAGCCGGGCTCGAACACGTCGGTCAGCGCACGGTTGCGCAGCTGCTCGCCGGACAGGTTCTGGCGGTGGCCCGGGTCGTAGCTGGGGAAGTTCGCCAGCGCCAGGATCTCGCCGGTGTGCACGTCCAGCACGACCACCGAGCCGGCCTTGGCGTTGTTCTCGGCCACCGCGTCGCGCACCCGCTGGTAGGCGAAGAACTGCACCTTCGCGTCGATCGACAGCTCGATGTCCTTGCCGTTGGTCTCGGGGATGCGCTCGCCGATGTCCTCGACGACGCGGCCCAGCCGGTCACGCACGACCGAGCGCGAGCCGTCGCGGCCCTGCAGGTCCTTCTGGAACGCGAGCTCGATGCCTTCCTGGCCCTGCTCCTCGATGTTGGTGAAGCCGACGATGTGCGCGGCGGCCTCGCCTTCGGGGTACTGGCGCTTGTACTCGCGGTCCTGGAACACGCCCTTCAGGCCGAGTTCCTTGATCTTGCGGGCGGTCTCGTCGTCGGCCTGGCGGCGCAGGAACACGAAGCGGTTGTTCGGGTCCAGGCGCTTGTCGAGTTCCGCGCGCGACATGTCCAGGATCTTGGCGAGCTGGCGGCGCTTGTCGGGGTCGGTGTCGACCTCCTTCGGGAAGGCCCAGATCGACGGCACGGCGACGCTGGCGGCCAGCACCTGGCCGCTGCGGTCGCTGATCTTGCCGCGGCTGGCCGGCAGTTCCATCTTGTGGGCGTAGCGGGCCTCGCCCTGGCGCTGGAAGAAGTCCTCGCCGATCAGCTGGATGTAGGCCGCGCGCGCCAGCAGCCCGGTGAAGGCCAGGCCCACCAGCGCCACCAGGAATCGCGAACGCCACGGCGGCGTCTTGGACGCCAGCAGCGGGCTGCTCGAATAGCTGACGCCGCGCGTGGACGCGTGGCGCGTGGCGCCGCGGCCCGTGTCGCGCGCGCCCTTGCCGACCGTCTTGCCGACCGTCTTGCCCATGGCCTTGCGGAGCCTGCCGATCATCGCGCCGCTCCCGTCGCCGCCGCCGTCGCCTGCGGACGGCCGCGCACGCCGCTGGCCTCGAGGGCCGGGGCGTCCGGATTGAAGGTGATCGCCGGCGAGATCGGACGCATCTTGAGCCGCTCGCGCGCGACCTGCTCCACGCGCAGGTTGGTCGCCTGCGCCTGGCGGTCGGCCATCAGCTTCTGGTAGTCCGCCTCGAGCCGGCGGGCCTCGGTCTGCGAGCGGTCGAGCTCGGTGAACAGACGGCGCGAGTCATAGGCGCTGCGCACCATGTAGATGCCGGAGACCAGCACCGCGACGATCAGCAGCAGGTTCAGCCGGCCGATCATCGGCGGCCTCCCTTCTTCTGCTTGCCGCCTTCCGGCACGGGCGCGGGCAACGGCGCGTCGGTGCGCTCGGCCACGCGCAGGATCGCGGAACGCGCGCGCGGGTTGGCCTCGACCTCGGCGTCGCTGGGCTTGATGCGCGCGACGGCGCGCAGCGGCGTCGGCTTGGGCGCGGCGAACGGGGCGCGGCGGTCGAACACTTCCTTGCTGTGCTCGGCGATGAAGTTCTTGACGATGCGGTCTTCCAGCGAATGGAAGCTGATCACCGCCAGCCGGCCGCCGGGCTTCAGCCGCGCCAGCGCGGCGTTCAGGCCCTGCTGCAGCTCTTCAAGCTCGGCGTTGACGAATATCCGTAGAGCCTGAAATGTGCGCGTCGAAGGGTCCTTGCCCGGTTCGCGGGTTTTGACTGCACCAGCCACGACTTGGGAAAGCTCGGCGGTCGTGCGGACAGGGCGCCCGCCTTCCCGGCGAGCCACAAGCGCCTTTGCAATCGGGAGAGCAAACCGTTCTTCGCCATAGTCGCGGATCACCTGTGCGAGTTGGGACACCTCCGCGCGGGCGATGAAGTCCGCGGCGCTCTCGCCCCGCGTCGTGTCCATGCGCATGTCGAGGGGGCCGTCGAAGCGGAAGCTGAAGCCGCGCTCCGGGTTGTCGATCTGCGGACTGGACACGCCCAGGTCCAGCAGGATGCCGTCGACCTGGGCGATGCCCAGCGCGTCGAGCTGCGCGGCCATGTCGGCAAAAGCGCTGTGGCAGATGTGGAAACGCGGGTCGTCGACCCGCGTCTGTCCGGACGTCGCGGCCGCGACCGCCTCGGGGTCGCGGTCGATGGCGATCAATCGCCCCTTCTCCCCGAGCCGCGACAGCAGCAGGCGCGAGTGGCCACCGCGTCCGAAGGTGCCGTCGACGTAGAGACCGTCGGGGGTCGTGAACACGCCGTCGACCGTCTCGTGCAGGAGCACGGTCGTGTGGCTGAAGGCGGCGGGGGTGGACTGCTCGGTGCTCATGGCGCTCAGAAGCTGAAGTCCTGGAGCACGGCCGGCATCTCCGACTGCATGACGGCGGCCTCGTGGGCGGCATAGGCCTGGGCGTCCCAGAGCTCGAAGTGGCTGCCCATGCCCAGCAGCATGGTGTCCTTCTGCAGGCCGGCCGACGCGCGCAGCTCGGGCGCGATCAGCACGCGGGCGGCGGAATCGATCTCGACGTCCTGGGCGTTGCCGAGGAAGACGCGCTTCCAGCCGGCGGCGGACATCGGCAGCGCGGCGACCTTGTCGCGGAACTGTTCCCAGGCAGGACGGGGGAAGACCATCAGGCAGCCTTCGGGGTGCTTGGTCAGCGTCAGCTGGCCACCGCACAGGGCCTGGAGAACCTCGCGGTGCCGCGCAGGGACGGTCAAGCGCCCCTTGGCGTCCAACGCCAAGGCACTCGCCCCCTGAAACACGACATTCGCCACTTTGCCCCACCGAATTGCACTTTCTCCCACTTTAATGGCGGGTGACGCGCCGGTCAAGGAAATTTGGCGTTTTTCCCAATCAAATCAACTACTTAGCCCCCATTTTCAAGCCATTGCGCAAAATAAAAGTCGTTATGAATGAAGGACTTAAGAACAGCAGTGCAAGTGATGGATCAACTCAATACGAGGATCGTAGCCACCCGAAACGAGGGGCGGTGCACCAAGCCGGACGCAAGGCGGAGGGAGCGCCACGCCCCGTCGGACACGCTGAAAGATGCCGGAAGCATCTCCAAGGTGGTGAAAAAGTGGGGGGAAAGCAAAAAGCCCGGCCAAGGCCGGGCTGTCAGGGGAGCGGGTTCGCCTCAGGTTCGAGGGCGTGACATCGAACTCACGGCGTCGCCGCGGAAGCCGCCGGCGTGACCGCCGGTTCGCCCTTGCGCGCCTCGGCGGCGCCCTGCCACCACTGCGGCGTCGGCCCCGGCTGCTCGATCGCCAGCGGCGCGCCGATCACCGGCGTCACCAGCGGCACGTTGCGCAGCTTCGCCAGCGCGCTGATGCGCTCGAACGGGTCCTGCCAGCGGTGCATCGCCAGGTCGAAGGTGCCGTTGTGGATGGGCAGCAGGCGCTTGCCCTGCAGGTCGATGTGGGCCTGCATGGTCTGCTCCGGCTGCATGTGGACATACGGCCAGCGCGGGTCGTAGGCGCCGGTCTCCATCAGCGTCAGGTCGAAGGGACCGAAGCGCTCGCCGATGGTCTTGAAGCCGTCGAAGTAGCCGGTGTCGCCGCTGAAGAACACCCGCAGGTCGTCGTCGACCAGCACCCACGAGGCCCACAAGGTCGAGTTGCGGTCGCTCAGGCTGCGGCCGGAGAAATGCTGCGCCGGCGTCGCCGTCAGCTGCAGGCCCGCGATCGAGGTGCCCTGCCACCAGTCGAACTGCTGCACCTTGGCCGCCGGCACGCCCCAGTCGATCAGGCGCTGGCCCACGCCCAGCGGCGTCACGAAGTGGCGCACCTTGGGCGCCAGCGCCAACACGGTGTCGTGGTCCAGGTGGTCGTAGTGGTCGTGCGACAGGATCACCGCCTCGATCTCCGGCAGTTCGTCCAGCGCGATCGGGGGCGCGTGGAAGCGCTTGGGCCCCATGAAGGAGAACGGCGAGGCGCGCTCCGAGAACACCGGATCCGTCAGCCAGAAGCGGCCGCGCAGCTTGAGCAGCACCGTCGAATGGCCGAGGCGGAACAGCGTCCGGTCCGGCGCTGCCAGCAGCTGGGCCTGGGTCAGCGCCTGCACCTCGATCGGCTGGTCCGGCGCGGTGCCGGCGGGCTTGTGGAACAGGAAGTCCCACATGATGCCCATCGTCTTCCAGAAGCCCTGCTCGGGCTCGACGGCGGGATTGTGGAACTGGCCCTTCGCCCATTGCGGGGACTGCGCCAGGTCGGGCTGGGAACCCTCCGGCGCGGGGGCCGACGACCCGTTCGAGGGCAGCACGGCGGGCGAGGACATCACACGGGAAGCGGTCATGGCAAGGGCTCCAACAAGCAGGACGGCGGCGAGGCCGCCCCAGGCGCCGAGCGACAAGGGCTGCGGCGCGCGGGCGGGTCGGACGGCGGAAGGTCGGTGGGGATGCGGGCTCATCTGAAACTTGCACTACACAGTGTAGTTTTGCAGCAGTCTAGACGCAGGAATCGAAAAAGTAAACTCCCCGGTGTAAGATTGATGCCATGACTTCCGACGCCGCCCTCCCCGTGTCCGTGCCGCTCGCTCCCGAGGAACTCGCCGCCATCGGCGAGGCCGAGCGCATGCGGCTGACGGACCGCAAGCGCCAGGCGATCGTCGACGCGGCGATCGCGGAGTTCCGCGAGCATGGCTTCGAGGTCGCGAACATGGACCGCATCGCGGGCCGGGCGCAGGTGTCCAAGCGCACCGTCTACAACCATTTCAGCGGCAAGGACGCGCTGTTCGACGCCATCCTGGAACGGCTCTGGGTCGCGACCGAGGCGAAGCTGCGCTTGACCTACCGCGCCGACCGGCCGCTGCGCGAGCAGTTGCTGACGCTGGTCGAGCAGAAGCTCGCGATGAGCGACGACCCGCAGTTCCTGGACCTGGCGCGGGTGCTGATCGCCGAAGCGATCCACGCGCCGCAGCGGGCGCGGGAGATGCTGTGCCGGCTCGGCGGGCGCGAGGAGGCGCTGACGGTGTGGATACGCGCGGCGATGGCGGATGGGCGCTTGAAGGAGGGGGATCCGGCCTTCGCCGCGGCGCAGTTGCAGGCGCTGGTCAAGGGCTTCGCGTTCTGGCCGCAGATCACGATGGGACAGCCGCCGCTGGACCAGGCGCAGCAGCGGCAGGTCGCCGACTCGGCGACCGACATGTTCCTGCGCTTCCACGCGGTGGATACGGCGCGCTGATCGGTCCGCCCGGCACTGGCGTCCTGCGACGGCCGCTGGCCCTCACCCCCACCCTCTCCCGCAAGCGGGAGAGGGAGTAAGAAAAGCGCCGACAAGACTCTCTGCCCCAAGCGGGAGAGGCGGTAGGACAGCGCCGACCGGACTCCCTCTCCCGCTTGCGGGAGAGGGTGGGGGTGAGGGCCAGAGGCCTCTCGCCGTCCTCAGAACGGCGTCGACGAGCTGCCGCTCAGGCGGAAGGTGCCGACGACGTCGGCCAGCTTCTGCGCCTGATCCTTCAGGCTTTCCGCCGCGGCGGCCGACTCCTCGACCAGCGACGCGTTCTGCTGCGTGACCTGGTCCAGTTGCGCGACCGCCTCGTTCACCTGGCCGATGCCGTGGCTCTGCTCCTGCGCCGTGTGGCTGATCTCGCCGATCATCTGCGCCACGCGCCCCACGCTGCCCACGACCTCGCTCATCGTGTCGCCGGCGGTCGACACCTGACGCGTCCCCGTCTCCACGCGCTCGACGCTGGCGGTGATCAAGGTCTTGATCTCCTTGGCCGCGCCGGCCGACCGCTGCGCCAGCGCCCGCACCTCGCTCGCCACGACCGCGAAACCGCGGCCCTGCTCGCCGGCCCGCGCCGCTTCCACCGCCGCGTTCAGCGCCAGGATGTTGGTCTGGAACGCGATGCCGTCGATCACGCCGATGATGTCGCCGATCTGGCGCGAGCTCGCGCTGATCGCCTGCATCGTCGACACCACCTGCCCCATCGCCTCGCCGCCCGCCATCGCGACACGGCTGGCGGTGTCGGCCAGCTGGCGCGCCTGGTCCGCGTTGGCCGCGCTGTTGGCCACCGTGCTGTTGAGCTCCTCCATCGAGCTGGCCGTCTCCTGCAGGTTGCCGGCCGTCTCCTCGGTGCGCTGGCTCAGGTCGTGGTTGCCCGCGGCGATCTGCCGCGACGCGACCGCGATCGACTGACTGGTCTCCCGCACCTGCAGCATCACCTGCTCGATCTTGTGCACGAACTGGTTGAAGCCGCGCGAGATGTCGGCGAGCTCGTCCTCGCCCCGCACCTGCAGGCGCTGGCTCAGGTCGCCCTCCCCGGCGCCGATGTCGTTCATCGCGCGCTTGATGCCCGCCAGGCCCTTCAGCAGCGCGCCCACCGCCGCCGCCGCGACCAGCGCGGCCACGATCGTCACCACCCCCATCGTCAGGCCGGCGTTGCGCAGCACGTCGGTCAGCGCGGCCAGCGCCTCGTTGCGCTCCGCCGCGGCGACCAGCACCCAGTCCGTGCCGGGCACGTCCACGGCCTTGAAGAAGAAGCGGTGCTCGCCGACCTCGGCCAGCGTCGGCTCGTCGCCGTGCGCGGTCGCCAGCAGCGCGCCGTCCATCGCGGCCGACAGCTCCTTCACCGGCTTCAGCGTCAGCGCCGCGTCCGGATGGGCGATCACGGTGCCCTGCTTGTCCAGCAGCATCGCGAAACCGCTCGCGGTCGGCTTGATCGACTTCATCGTCGCGACGATGTCGTCCAGCGCCACGTCGGTGCCCACCACGGCCTTGATCTCGCCGCCGGCGCGCACCGCGCTCGCGAAGGTCACGACCAGCTTCTTGCTCGACGCGGCCACGTAGGGCGCGGTGATCACCGGCTGGTCCGTGCCGGACGCCAGCTTGTACCAGCCGCGGCCGGTCGGGTCGTAGTCCGCCGGGCGCTGGCGGTCGGGGATGGAGATCATCCGCTTGTCCGCGCCACCGACGTAGGCCAGGTCCAGCCGGCCCGACTGCAGCGCCTGCGTCAGCACCGGGCGCGGCTCCTCGAGCTGCGCCGCCGGCGCCATCGCGGCGACCACGTCCTTCTGCGTCTTCACCCAGGCGGCGACGCCCGCGGCGTTGGCGGTGGCGAGGTCGGTCAGTTGCGCCTGCACCTGGCGGCGCGCATGGTCGCGCACGGCCCAGTAGCTGGCGAAGGTGGCAAGCGCGACGGCCGCCACCACGATGAGGATGCTGATGGCGATCAGGCGCGCCTTGATGGTCTTCAACATGGAGAAGGTCCTGGGGGAGTAGGCCCGCCGGTGATGGGGCAAGGCGGAAGCCGGGGTGAGGATCGCCGCGAAGTCCTTGATCGATATCAAGAATCGAGCCGGTCTGGCCGTGCGGCGGGCAGGATTGTGAAGGCCCGGCACCTCAAACCAAGGGTTTCCACCAAGAAGAAGGCCGGTGCCGTGACGGTGGTCACAGCCCCGGCCCAAAGCGAAAGCAGGGCTTCCGCGGCTCAGTCGTGGCGGGCGCCCGCCCGCCGTCCGCCGGGCATGGCCCGGTCGGCGTGGGGTGTCAGTTCGATTCCTTGATCAGCCGGCCCGAATTCGCCTGCAGCGGTCGCGCGTTCATCGGATACAGGTGAGAGAACACCGAGATCTGCTGCTGCGAAAGCTGCACCGGCTGGCGCAGCACCAGCCACAGCACGCCCTCGGTGCAGGGCGGCGTGGTCATCGACCCCATGTAGGAGAAATAGCCCTGCTCCTTCGGGAGCAGCTTCGTCAGATCGATGGGGACCGGCGCGGCATAGGTGTCGCCGCGCTCCAGCGGCAGGTGGTTCCAGACGGTCTGGATCAGGGGCTGGTCCTGGCCCCGCTCCAGCAGCACGGCGACCGTGGCCTGGCGCCCCTCGGCATCCTTGTGGACCAGGTGCGCCACCATGTCGTACTGGCGGCCGTTGATGCGCTCCTCGCTCGGGCGATGGAAGTGGAACTGCTGCAGCTCGTAGCGGCGGCCCATGATCGTCAGGCCGTTGCCCGCCGCCACGTTCACCTGGATGGTGTGGCCGTTGTCGATCACCGAGAAGCTGCTCGGCTTGTAGTCGAACTGGATGCGCTCCTGGTCGACCTTGATGGTGTCGCGCAGGTCGATCGGGCTCTGTCGCGTGCCGATGCCGCACTGCCGGAACTCGGGCTGCAGCTGGGCCCATTTCTCCGGGGCGCCCTCGCCGGTATAGGACCACGGCGTCGAGGACTTCGCCGCGGAGGCCGCCGCCGCCGGCTTCGCGGCGCGCCGGGCACGCTGGTCCACGGGGTTGTTGGTCTTGACGTCCGGCGGGGGCGCGGGCGGCTTGGTCGTCAGCTTGAGCGCGGCGGCGTCCTCCTTCAGGCGGTCCGCCAGGCGATCGCGCAGCGGTTCGGCGCCCTCGCCCTTCGGGGCCGGCGCGGGCGCATCCGCCGCGCGTGGCGCGCCGGGCAGCAGCAGGGTCAGGCAGAGGGCGGCCGGCAGCAGCGCGCCGAGGCCGGGACGATCAGGCATGGAAGGAGCTCCGGGAACGGACAAGGGTCTCCCCGTCAATTTCGGACCCTCGCCCGGCATCTTGAGGGCCGCCCTCGTCACGGGCGGCGCGAAGTCACGTCGAGGACGGCGGCAGCGCGGAGACCTCGCGCTTGACCCAGGTCCAGGCGACCAGCCCGATGCACATCATCGCGGCGGAGGTCACCGCCAGCGCCAGCATCGAATGCATCACCAGCGGCACCAGCACGCCGGCCACCAGGCCGTTGGCCGCGCTGCCGATGCAGGCCTGCAGCGAGGAGGCCATGCCGCGGCGGTCCGGCGCCTGGTCCAGCACCAGCAGCGTCACCACCGGCACCATCAGCGCCCAGCCGAACGCGAAGCTGCTGATCAGCGGGAAGGCCCAGTACGGGCTGTGCGGCAGGGTCAGGTTGCAGGCGATGTTGGCGATGGACGTGACGCCCATGATCAGGAAGCCGCGCCGGATCTGCTTGCGCGGCGTGATCCGGCCGGCCAGCCGGCCGCTGAGCCAGGCGCCGCCCATGATCCCGCCGATGCTGAACAGGAAGAACAGGAAGAACTGCGTCGGCGCCAGGCCCAGGTGCTCGCCCAGGAACACCGGCGCGGCCAGCACGTACAGGAACATGCCGTTGAACGGGATGCCGCTGGCCAGCGCCAGCAGCACGAAGCGGCGGCTGCCCACCAGCGTCCGGTAGCCGCGCAGCAGCGAGACCACGTGGAAGGGCTGGCGATGGTCGCGATGCAGGGTCTCCGGCATCAGGCGCCAGGTGACCGCGAACAGCAGCGCGCCGACGAAGACCAGGAACCAGAAGATCGCGTGCCAGTCGGCATGCACGTAGAGGAAGCCGCCGATCATCGGCGCGATCGCCGGCGCCAGGCCAAAGAAGATGGTCACCTGCGACATGACCCGCTGCGCCTCCGACGGCGGGAACATGTCGCGGATGATGGCGCGCGAGACCACCACGCCCGCGCCCGCCGACAGGCCCTGCACGGTGCGCCAGAACACCAGCTGGCCGATGCTGCCGGCCAGCGCGCAGCCCATCGACGACAGCGCGAACACCGCCATGCCCCACAGGACGACCGGGCGGCGGCCGAAGCTGTCCGACAGCGCCCCGTGGAACAGGTTCATCACCGCGAAGCCGAGCAGGTAGCCCGACAGCGTCTGCTGCATCTCGATCGGCGTGGCGTCCAGCGCCTTGGCGATGCCGGCGAAGGCCGGGATGTAGGTGTCGATCGAGAACGGCCCCACCGTGGCCAGCGCGGCCAGCAGGATGGCGAGGGCCCAGCGCGGCGCGCGCCACAGTTGGCTGGCTTCGGGGTTCATGCGTGGCGTGGGAAACGAGCGTGCGGACGGTCCGACGGAAGCCGCCGACGATACCCCCGCCGGGCGGCGGCTCCGGGCGTCATGGGGGCCGGGAACGGCGCTTGCGAAGGAAGCGTGCGCGGGTCGCCCGGGGGGCCCGGGCGACGATCCGCAGTGTAGCGGGGCCCCTACACTGCGGGGCTTTTGCGGAACTTCGGGCGGAGATCGTGGTGCCAGGCGTGTTGAGCATTGGGGTGGTCGGACTGGGCGTGATGGGCCAGCGCATGCTGGCGCGTCTGGCCGGGCATGCCCGTCTGCGGGTGACCCGCGTCTGGGACGAGAACCCGGAGGTGATGGCGCGCGCGCTGGCCCAGGATCCGCTGCTGCGGGCGGCCTCGAGCGCGCAGGCGCTGATCCGCGAGCCGGGCCTGCACGGCCTCTACATCGCGACGCCGCCGGGGCCGCACATCGCCTTGTCGGAGCAGGCCTTCGACGCCGGGCTGGCGGTGCTGTGCGAGAAGCCGCTGACCACCGACTTCGACGCCGGCCGGGCCTGCATCGACCGCATCGAGCGCGAACGGCAGCGGGCGGCGGTCAACTATTCGCTGGCTTCGTCGACCGGCCTGGCGCAACTGCAGCTGGCCTTCGGCGCCGGATCGCGGCGGCCGCTGGGCGCGCTGCACGGCGTGAGCATCGAGCTGCGCTTCGCCGCCTGGCCGCGTCCATGGCAGTCGGGCGCCGGCGCCTGGTTGTCGCAGCGGACCGAGGGCGGCTTCACGCGCGAGGTGCTGTCGCACTTCGTGTTCGTGCTGCAGCGGGTGCTGGGCCCGGCGCAGGTGGTGCGCAGCCGTGTCGAGTATCCGGAAGACGGCCTCGGGTCGGAGCGCCTGCTGGAGGCGGAGCTGCACGCCTCCGGCGTGCCGGTGACGATCAGCGCGGGCCTCGGCGGCGAACGCGCCGACGACAACCGCATGCTGTGGCGCGCGAGCGAGGGCGAGATCGAGTTGCGCGACTGGTTCGGGGTGACGCAGCAGCGCCAGGGCGAACGCGTGCAGAGCCTGGGCGACGCGGAGACGCTGCGCATGAACGGCTTGACCGACCAGCTCGGCCACTGGGCCGCGATGATCGAGGGCCGCTCGCACAGCCTGCCCGGCTTCGCCGAGGCGCTGGCGGTCCAGCGCACCATCGAGGCGCTGCTGGCCGGCAAGGCCTGAGCACTCGGCTAAACTCCCGCCCCGTGAAGCAAGCCAGACCGCCGCTGGTGCGATCGTGGAAACACGGCACTGGAGGAAGGTCCGGACTGCATAGAGCGGCGTAGCAGCTAACGGCTGCCCGGCGCAAGCCGAGGATCAGAGCAACAGAGACGAGTCGGTGGCGGCGCAAGCCGGCACCGGGTGAAACGGGCAATCTCTACGCGCAGCAACACCAAGTAGGCCAGCGTCGATGCGGCTCGCAGAGCTGGCGGGTAGGTGGCACCGAGCCGGGCAGCGATGCCCGGCCCAGATGAATGGCGGTCACGCGGGGAGTCGCAAGAGGATCCGCGCACAGAATCCGGCCTATCGGCTTGCTTCACACTTATGACGATCGGCAGGCGCGAACATCGGCTTGCAGATCCTTGCAAGGTCTTTCGCGGATTGCCGCCGGCTGGGCACATCGGTTGCTACCTTGCGGCCATGCAGATCGAACCCCTGGACCCCCACAGCCCCGCCGCGATGTCCCTGCTGGCGCAGTCGGACGCGTACATGGCGGCCCTCTACCCGAGCGAGAGCAACCACCTCGAGGATCCGCACGCGCTGTCCCAGCCGCAGGTGCGATTCATCGGGGTGTGGCTGGCGGAATGGCTGGCCGGATGCGCCGCGGTGAAGGTCGTCGACGACGTCGACGGACCGTACGGCGAGATCAAGCGGGTGTTCGTCCAGCCACACTTCCGGGGACGCGGGATCTCCAAGCTGCTGATGGGCGAGCTCGAGTCCCACCTCAGGGCGCAAGGCATCGAACTGGCGCGGCTGGAGACCGGCGTGCACCAGCCGGAGGCGCTCAAGCTCTACGAGACCTTGGGTTACGACCGGCGCGCGCCGTTCGGCAGCTACGCCGAGGACCCGCTGTCCGTGTTCATGGAAAAGCGCCTGACGGCCAGCTGAAGATCGACGCTGTCCCCTGGAGGGGTTCCCTTGTCCCGGGGGAACCGCGATGCGCACAGGGCGCGCGCCCGCCGTACCGTGCGGAGCTGTCCCGGCTCCCGCCGACGTGCGCCGCAGTGCCATGGCCTCGACCGCCTCCCCCACCCCCAAGCTCGCCTCGATCGAAGCCGCGCGCGCCCTCGCCGCGCTGGCGGTGGTGCTCATGCATGCCACGCACCTGATGCGCGTGCCGCAGTTCACCGGCCACGTGGCGCTCGGCGGCGCCTTCGACTTCGGCTACGTGGGCGTGGACTTCTTCTTCGTCCTGAGCGGCTTCATCATCACCTTCGTCCACCACGCGGAGCTGGGCCGCGGCGCGCAACGCTGGCCAAGCTACCTGTGGAAGCGCTTCGTGCGCGTGTTCCCGATCTACTGGCTGGTGCTCGCGATGACAGCCGGCCCCTCGATGCTGACCCGGCTGCTGGCCGGCCGCACGCCGGTGTCGGAACTCGGCGCCGACGACATCCCCGGCACGTTGCTGCTCTGGATCGGCGGCAAGGAGCCGGAGTACGTCGGCGTGGCCTGGTCGCTGCAGTACGAGGTCCTGTTCTACCTGAGCTTCTGCCTGCTGCTGCTGCACCTGCGCGGCGGGTTGGCGCTGTACGGGCTGTGGGCGGCGCTCGTGGTGGCGCAGGCCTTCGGCGCGCTGCCCGGCACGCTGCCGTTGAAGCTTGGCGATCCGCACTGCCTGCAGTTCCTGATGGGCGTCGCCACCGGACTGCTCGCGCGCCGCGCGACGCTGCCCCTCATGCGCCTGCAAGGCCTCGCGGTGGGCGCGGTCTTCGTCGCCGCCGTGCTGTACGAACGGCTCGGACCCCAGGGCGCCCACGCGTTCGGCGGTCGCGTGGCGCTGGGACTCGCCTCGGCCCTGGTGCTGGGCACGCTCGTGGCCATGGAACGCCAGCGGCCGGTGCGCGTGCCAGCCGCGCTGGCCCAGCTCGGCGCGGCGTCCTACTCGCTGTACCTCGCGCACTGCCTGCTCATCAACATCGTGCTGGCGCTGCTGGCGAAAGCCGGGATCTACCGCGCACTGCCCGAGTTGCTCACCTTCACGATCGCCGTCAGCATCGCGGTGGCCGGATGCTGGCTGACCGGACGATGCGTCGAGCTGCCTGTCGTGGCGTGGCTTCGCCGTCGGACAGCGCCGCGAGCGGTGGCTCCCGCGCCCGCAGCGACCGCCTGAGAGAGATCGACTGAGAGAGACCGCCCAACCGCGGTCGGCCAAGCGCGGGCTCTCCACGACGCGAGGGGGCTCCCTCCAGGACCCCCTCGCATCATTCCGGCCCCACCCGCAATCGCTGACTACCCGTTGAACAGGGAGCGCGGCGAGCCGGGCGAGCACGGCTGCATCGAGGTCATTCCTCGTTGTCGCCGCTGCTGCCAGCCTGCTCGTTGCGCTTCTCCGCCTGCTTGAGCAGCGGCGCCTCCAGCTTGTCCATGCCCTCGATGAAGCTGTCGACCGGCTTCGGGGTCGCCAGGCGCAGGGACGGCGGCGGCAAGGTGGCCATGTAGTTCGGACCGAGCCAGTACTGCTGCTCGGTGCGCCGGCCCACGGACAGCACCAGGCCCACGATGCACATCGCGCCAATGCCCACCGCCAGGCGACGCGAGGCACGCGGCCACACCACCGTCGCATGCCACCACAGCAGCAGCGCGGCGCCGACCGACATGATCAGCGTCTCGAGCGCCAGCAGGCGCGGCGCATTGAACATGTAGGCCGCCAACGGCACCAGCAGCTCCAGCAACTGCATCGCGACCGTCGCGATCAAGGCCCGCCACAGGTGCGCGCCGAACGCGAACCAGTGTCTGAACAGCTGCGTCACCAGCGCCCACAAGCCAGACCAGATCAGCGCGACACCGATAGGCGCCAGCAAGGCGCTCACCGTGTCGACCCAGCTCGCGGAACCGTCGTTGCCCGCCCAGTTCGTGCCCCACAGGATCACGGCCCACACCACCAGCATCGCCGGCAAGGCCCATGCCGGCCGCACATCGCGCTTGACCGGCTCGTCGGCACGGTTCATCGGCTTCTCGGCAGGCAACGGATCGAGCGAGGTACGCAGCCGCAAGCGCGTCGTGCCGATCTGCAGCAGCGCCGACGCCGGCCAGTCCGCCCGCATGCCGCCGATCAGCCGGCGTCCGTCCAGCCAGCCGCCGTTCGCGCTGGGCAACAGTTCCAGGACCGGGCCGCCCGCCGGCTCATCGCGGTCCCAGTGCAGCAGCGCGTGCGCGCCGGCCAGGTGCGGATCGGACAGCACCAGGTCGCAGTCCGGCGAGCGGCCGATCCGCAGCGGCCACGCACGCACCTTGTGCAGCTCCCGGCAATGACCGTCCCGGTCGACGACCTCGATTACCGCGGCGTGGTCCATGCGAATCCTTGCAGATAGTGACGCGTCAGCTGGGTGGCATTCGCGAAGCTGACGCCCCGGGCGTCGAATCGGCCGAGGGCGCCTTCGGTGGCGGCGTCCACATTGGTGACCAGCACGGTGAGATCGAAGAGACCGTCGAGCTTGCGGTAGGCGCGCAGGCAGGCGACCGCGCGCAGCGGCGGGCCGTCCTTCTGCTGGACGAAGTCCTCCTTGCAGTACGGCGCCGTGCGGTCGCGGTCGGCGCCGCCCAGGCGCTCGTTGCGGAAGCTCGCGGAGTAGATGGCGGAGAAGCGGACCGCGCCCAGCTTGCTGCCGTCGTAGACCTCCTCGGTGACGCCGAAGTAGCCGGTCTGCAGCGATTCGCTGATGAACAGCGCATGCTCCATCCGGCATTGCGTGCGCTGCATCTGCAGGCCCTGCTCGTCGGCGGAGGAGCCGCTGCCCCAGCAGCGCATGTACGCCTCCTGCGGGATCGGGAAGCGGTAGCGCGGATGGGTGAGCGTGCGCCAGGGCTGCGCCAGGAAGTTGCGCGACAGCTCGTCCTGGTAGGCCATCAGCTGCTGGCGCAGCTTGGGCCACGCGGCGCCCTTCATCGGCGCGGCGTTGCGGCTGCGCGCGAGCAGCGCGGCGGCATGCTCCGCCGGGACGAGGAAACTCATCTGCTGCGCGAAGATCATCGTCGACACGTTGATGCCGACGATCTCGCCGTCCTCGTCCAGCACCGGCCCGCCGCTCATGCCCGGGTTGATCGAGCCGGAGTAGTAGATGAGCGGATCGAAGCTGCGCTCGACCAGGCCGTTGTAGGTGCCCTCGACGACGGCGAAGGCGACGTCGTGCGGGTTGCCCATCGAGTAGATGCGCTCGCCCTTGGCCAAGGGCTGCTCGACCTTGCGGAACTGCAGCGGCGTGGCCGTCATGCGCGCGATGACGTCACCGGCATCGGCCTTCTGGGCCGCCTTCGGGTCAGCCTTCGGGTCAGCCTTCGGATCGGCCTTGGCGTCGCCGCCCTTGCGCACGATGCGCAGCAGCGCGAGGTCGCGGCGGGCGTCGAAGTCCAGCAGCTCGATGTCACCGCCGTCGCCCTCGGGCGTCTGGAACTTCAGCTGGTAGCGCTCGGGCTCGAGTGCATGCTGGCTGATGACGTGGTAGTTGGTGATGACGTGGCCTTCGGCGCTGACGACGAAGCCCGAACCGACCGACGCCTGGCTGCCGTTGAACAGCGTCCGGACCTGCAGCAGCTGCGCGCGGCTGCGGTCGTAGAGCCGGCGGGCGCTGGCCGAGACCGGCGCCGATGCCGTGGGCTGGCTCGCGGCGGCCGCGGGCGCGCCAGGCATGTTCGGCGCGCCCGGCAGGACGGGCAGCCCCGGCGGAGGAGCCGGGACGACCGGCGGGGCCGGCTGCGCCGGCGCGGGGCGGGTCTGCGCCGCGGCGGGCAGGCCCAGCGCCGCCGTGAGCAGCAGCAGGACCGCCCCGACGGCGGCACGCCCAGGGGTGAGGAAGGTTCGCGACAACGCAGGAGACTCCAGGAAGGAACGCCGCATGCTAGCGGCTTTGCGACAGCCGCCAGCAATCGGGATGCCGGACGGCCTCGGCGGGCGCCCCGGCGGTCCGCCCGCGGCCGCCGCCGTCAAGGACTCATGGCTGCTGCGGGCGCTCTCCGGCCGGCGGCTCCTCGGCGGCGGCGGGCTGCTTCGGACGCGGTTCGCCGGGCCAGGGCCCATACAAGGGCAAAGGCATGCGCACCGGCGTCACGTCCAGGTAGAGATTGACGACGGTGTAGTCCTCGGGCCCGAGCTCGTCGGTGCTCCAGCCGATGCTGCCCGGCCCCTTGTAGAGACGGAACAGGAAGCCCAGGTCGGCCAGCGTGTCGCCGGCCCGGGGCGCGGCCTCGAAGCTCAGGCCGCGGAACTCGGGCTGCACGCTGTCGATCAGGATGGACATCGCGGTCGAGATCGTCGAGTCGCCCAGCATGTCCGTGTAGAACTGCGGCAAGGTGTAGTAAGGCTTGTAGTCGGGCGCGCCGGGCTCGAGCTTCTGCCCCCGCAGCTTGGTCGCCGACGGCGTGACGCCGCGGGTGCGCAGGTTCATCCGGTCGCCGTGGTCGAGGTAGGTCAGCTTGGCCTGCCTGAGGTTGAAGACGCCGAGCGCGCGGTCGGACGACGCCTCGCTCAGGTCGACCAGCAGCGCGCCCTTGTGGCCGAGGATCTCGACCTCGTCGCCGCGGATCACGGCGGCGGAGTTCTCGTCCACGCCCAGGCCGAGCTGGTAGCCCTTGGCCAGCATCAGCGGCACCATGCGGCCGAAACGCCCGCGCTTGAGGAAGTGCTGGTCGACGAACAGCTTCGGCCCGACGAAACCCAGGCCGCGGTCGATCTGCTTGCCCTCCTCCCACTGGCCCTTGAGGATGCTGATGACGCTGGGCGCGTCGCGGAACATCACGGTGCTCATCACCGCCGCGCCGGCCGAAGTGCCGGCCACGACGCCGCCCTTGCGGTAGACGTCCCAGATCGCGTCGAGCATCGGGGTCGGATGCCCGCCCGGCAGCAGCACGTCGACGATGCGCTCCTGCGAGCCGCCGGTGAAGAAGATGCCCTTGGCGTTGCGCACCTTCGCGATCAGCGCGGTGTCGCGCACCACCTTGTTCAGGTCGACCCAGGAAAACTTCGGCGCGACGGGCAGGGCCTCGGCGACGGCGCCGCGGCGCTGCAGCTGCTCGACCACCTGCTTGGCGCTGGCCTCGGGGTCCTCGGCGGCCGTGCCGAAGACGACGAAACGCGCGCCGCGTCCGCCGGCCAGCGCGATCAGGCGGTTCCAGACCTCGTCGTTGTCGGCCTTCAGCGCGCCGCCGATGGCCATGGCGTGGCCTTTAATGGGGACATCCGCCGGGGGGGCAGGCGTTGCCTGCGGGGGCGGCGCGGCCAGGACCGCCTGCGCCGACAGGATCACCAGGAACGCGCCGGCCAGACGGCGCAGGGAACAGCGGACAACCATCGTCAGGGCCTCCCGCCGCGCGGAGGCGGCTCTTGGCCAGCACCATAGCCTTCCCCATCCTCCGGCGGGTGACCATTGGTCACAACTCAGTTGCTTCGTCGCGACTGTCCCGGGTCATCACCCTTGCCGGTGACGGCCCGCTCCCTAGACTGGCCCGACAGAGCCACCCCCACAGGCCCCAGGGAGCCCGCCATGACCCGTCGCACCGCCCAGCGCCTCGCGCCTCGCCCGCCCTTCCTGCCCCGCGCGTGCGCGACGGCGGCGCTGATCGCGCTGTGCGGGGCCGCGCAGGCGCAGGTCGCGCCACCGGCCGCCGCCGCGTCGGCGCCCGCCTCGCCTGCGACGCCGCCGAGCCCGCAACAGCTGCAGCGCGTGCAGATCACCGGCTCCGCGATCAAGCGCATCGCCGACGAAGGCGCGCTCCCGGTCCAGGTGATCAACCGCAGCGACATCGTCAAGGCCGGCGTCACCACCGCCGCCGAGCTGATGGCCACCGTCTCCGCGATGAGCAACGCGCTCACCGACGGCGTGAGCATCGGCACCGGCGGCTTCCGCGACCAGATGGGATTCAACTCGGCCAACCTGCGCGGGCTGGGCACCTCGTCGACGCTGGTGCTGCTGAACGGCCGGCGCATGGCCAACTTCGCCTCGCCCGGCGACGACAACGGCGTCGACCTCAACAACATCCCCGCCGCCGCGATCGAACGCGTGGAGGTGCTGCTCGACGGCGCGTCGGCGATCTACGGGACGGACGCGATCGGCGGCGTGGTCAACTTCATCACCCGCAAGGACTACCAGGGCGTCCAGCTCGACGTCTACGGCGGCAAGACCGGCGAAGGCGGCGCGAGCAAGCGCACCGCGTCGATCGCCGCGGGCCACGGCGATCTCGAGCGCGACGGCTTCAACCTGATGGGCGTGCTCGACATCCAGAAGACCAGCGCGCTGCGGACCTCGCAGCGGGACTTCATCTCCGACCTGAAGATCCCGGAACGGCTGCCGCACCTGCTGTCCTCGGCGGGCTTCCCGGGCAACATCCTGCTCAGCGGCGACCAGCGCGACTACCTGCAGTCGCAGAACTTCACGATCAACGGCAAGCCGATCGTGAACCGCACCATCAACCTCAGCGCGCCCAACTGCCAGCCGCCGCACACGCTCTACCTGCCCGACGGCATCGGCGGCGAGGACGCCTGCACCTACGACTACATGCGCGACCTGGAGCTCTACCCGAAGACGGACAAGAGCAGCTTCCTGGGCCGCGGCGTGCTCAAGCTGGGCGACCGCCACGAGGCCTTCGTCGAGGCGGCCTACACGCGCAGCAAGAGCTGGTACGTCGGCACCAGCAACCGGATCGACGCCGACCTGGACGTGTCGATGATCCCCGCGCTGGCCGCGACCGGGCTGGGCGACGCGCTGCCCGACGACCGGCTCATCACCGTGCGCACGCGTCTGCTGGAGGCCGGTCCGCGCGCGAGCGAACTCACCAGCACCGGCAGCCGCGTGGTCGTCGGCATGACCGGCACCGTCGGCGCCTGGGACTACGACTGGGGCTTCAACCACAGCGTCAACCGCGTGTCCGACCGCGACGTGCGCGGCTACCTGCCCTACGAGGAGACTTACCAGGCCTTTGCCGACGGCCTCCTCAACCCGTTCGGGCCGTCGAGCGCCGCGGGACTGGACTTCCTGCGCGACAACAACATCAACCAGGAGGTGCGCCGGGCGCGCGGCACGATGGACAGCCTGGACGTGAAGGCGACGCGCAGCCTGACCAAGCTCGGCGGCGGCGACCTGGCGATCGCGCTCGGCGCGGAATTGCGCCGCGAGAAGGCCACGTCCGCGGCCAGCGACCTGCTGATCTCGGACAACATCCTCGGCGACCCGACACCGGGCGACGCGCAGTTCACCAGCAACTCGCGCAAGATCTGGGCGGCCTACGGCGAACTGCTGGCGCCGATCACCAAGGAATGGGAACTGCAGTTCGCGCTGCGCCACGACCACTACCAGAAGATCGGCGCGACGACGAATCCGAAGGTCGGCGTGCGCTACGCGCCGATGAACAACCTGACCTTCCGCGCCTCGGCGGGAACCGGCTTCCGCGCGCCGTCGATGAACGACCTGTACCGCTCGGTGAAGACCGGCGAGACCGCCACGCTGCCCGATCCGGTCTGCATGCGCGAGAACGACAACGACCTCGGCTTCTGCGCCAACAACTTCGAGACGCGGACCTACGCCAACCCCAACCTGAAGCCGGAGAAGTCGCGCCAGTTCTCGATCGGCATGCTGACCGACCCGATCCCGGAAGTCAGCGTCGGCATCGACTACTGGCACATCGAGAAGCGCAACCTGATCAGCACCCTCGGCGACGACGTGATCCTCGCCAACCTCGACAAGTACGAGCCGCTGGTGCACCGCTACAACGAGGACGAAGGCCTCGCCGGCTGCGACTACGACCCGGACGATTCGGACATCTGCTACATCGAGCTGCGTAAGGAGAACCGCGGCAAGCAGAAGGCCTCCGGGCTGGACATCACGCTGCAGTTCCGCTCGCCCGCGACCACCTGGGGCCGCTTCGGCGCCAAGCTGGTGGGAACCTGGACGCTCAGTTCCAAGAAGCAGACCGGCTACGGCGATCCCTACGTCAGCGACCTCGGACGCTTCGTCACCGACGGCGTCGTGCAACGCTGGCGGCACCGCGTCAACTTCGACTGGTCCCGCGGTCCGTGGAGCCTGAACCTCGCCAACACCTTCTACAGCGGGTACGACGACCAGAACTCGGCGATCGATACCAACACCGGGTTGATCGTGGGGAAGAACAAGGTCAAGGCGTATTCGCTCTGGGACCTGTCGGGCGGGTGGGAAGCGACCTCCGCCCTCACCCTCCGGGCTGGGGTGAAGAACCTGTTCGACACGGCACCGCCGTTCTCGAACCAGGCCTACTTCTTCATCTCGGGGTATGACCCGAGCTACACGGATCCGCGCGGACGGTTCTTCTACTTGTCGGCGTCTTACCGGTTCAAGTGAAGTCACAAGCCTGCGGCGATCAGCGCGCTGGCCGCCAGTGCATGGGGCCCGGACGGCAAGCGTCCAAACCCCAAGCACTGCCGTCCCCAACCGCCGGCTGACTGCGACGATCAGGGACCGAGGACTCAAGCAAGAGGCTCAGTCGAGCTTCCAGCCCATGACTTCGCCACCGCGCAGCGGCTTGAGCTGCGCGGCCTCGCCGAAGGGCACGGACTCGGGAAGCGTCCATTCGCTCTTGCGCAGCGTGACCTGGGTCGTGTTGCGCGGCAGGCCGTAGAAGTCGGCACCATGGAAGCTGGCGAAAGCCTCGAGCTTGTCGAGCGCGCCCGCGGCCTCGAAGGCCTCGGCATAGAGCTCGATCGCGGACAGCGCGGTGAAGCAGCCGGCGCCGCACACCGAGTTCTCCTTCATCACCGACGCATGCGGGGCGCTGTCGGTGCCGAGGAAGAACTTGGGACTGCCCGACGTCGCCGCCTGGATCAGCGCGAGGCGATGCTCCTCGCGCTTGAGCACCGGCAGGCAGTAGTAGTGCGGACGCAGCCCGCCCATGAAGATGGCGTTGCGGTTGTAGAGCAGATGCTGCGGCGTGACGGTCGCGCCGGTGAAACGGTCGGCGCCGGTCACGTACTGCGCGGCTTCCTTGGTCGTGATGTGCTCGAAGACGACCTTCAGCTCGGGGAAGTCCTTGCGCAGCGGCTGCATCACGCGATCGATGAAGAAGGCTTCGCGGTCGAAGACATCGACGTCGCCGTCGGTCACCTCGCCGTGCACCAGCAGCAGCAGGCCGGCCTTCTGCATCGCTTCCAGCGTCGCGTAGGTCTTGCGGATGTCGGTGACGCCGGCATCGCTGTTGGTCGTGGCGCCGGCCGGATAGAGCTTCAGCGCGACGACGCCCGCGGCCTTCGCGGCGGCGATCTCGTCGGGCGTGGTGCGGTCGGTCAGGTAGAGCGTCATCAGCGGCTCGAAATCCACGCCGGCGGGCACCGCGGCGAGGATGCGCTGGCGATAGGCGAGCGCCTGTTCAGCCGTCGTGATCGGCGGCTTCAGGTTCGGCATCGCGATCGCACGCGCGAACTGGCGCGCGGTGTACGGGACGACGCTCTGCAGCGCGGCACCGTCGCGCAGGTGCACGTGCCAGTCGTCGGGACGGGTCAGGACAAGGGTTTCGCTCATGGGGCGGGATTGTCTCACCGCCCCTTCCCTCACTCCGCGTCGCCGTCCTCGGTCGTCTCGGCCAGCGCCAACATCGACGGCTTCGTGCTCCTGTCATTGTTCCGAATGGCATTCCATCCTCCCGCAGCAATCGCGGCGGCCATCAGAAGCATCACCAGCTTCGTCATCAGGTTCACCGAACGACTGAGGCCTGCCATCCCTTCCCGCAAGCTGGTCATCCCTTCCGTCAACCCCTTGATGTCAGCCTTCACCTCCGTCCGCAATTGCGTGATCTCGCCCTTCATCTCGCTCCGCAGTTGCCCGATATCTCCTTTCACCTCGTTGCGGAGCTGATAGATATCGTTCTTCACCTCGATCCGGAGCCCATCGATCTCTCCTCGCATTTCGGAACGCATCCCGTCCATCTCGCGACGCAACCCCTGCATGCCGGTGTGCATCTCATCCCGCAGACGGGTCAGGTCTTGCCGACTCACCCGATCATGGTCGGGGATCCACCTGGTCCCCATGCTCCTGCTCGATTGCTGATAGCCCTTCATGTCCAAGCCTCTCAATCCCTGGCGGAAAACCGCACTCCGCCGCCGTGCCCGATGCGACTCGCCGCACAGTTCGGTCGAATCGCGAATGGGCAGATTGTTGGGATCCAAGGCGCGCCCGTCACTGACCTGAACCAGGAGTCTTTCGCCCATCGATGCCGTTGACGAGTGACAACCCGACCGGAAGATCGCAAGGCCGGAAATGCAGAAGGCCCGCCCCTTGCGGGGCGGGCCTTTGATCCAGTGCGAGGGGCGCCCGCAGGCGCCGGGCTCAGTGCTGCAGGATCTTCGCCAGGAAGTCCTTGGCGCGCGGCGAACGCGCGTCCGGGTTGCCGAAGAACTCGTCGCGGGTGCAGTCCTCGATGATCTTGCCGGCGTCCATGAAGATGACCCGGTGGCTGACCTTGCGCGCGAAACCCATCTCGTGCGTCACGCACATCATGGTCATGCCTTCATTGGCCAGCTGGACCATCACGTCCAGCACCTCGCCGACCATCTCGGGGTCCAGCGCCGAGGTCGGCTCGTCGAACAGCATGACGATGGGATCCATCGACAGCGCCCGCGCGATCGCCACGCGCTGCTGCTGGCCGCCCGAGAGCTGGCCCGGGAACTTGTCCTTGTGCGCCATCAGGCCCACGCGCTCCAGCATCTTCAGCCCGCGGGTCTTGGCGTCGGCCATGTTGCGGCCCAGCACCTTGACCTGCGCCAGCGTCAGGTTCTCCGTCACCGACAGGTGGGGGAAGAGCTCGAAATGCTGGAACACCATGCCCACGCGCGAGCGCAGCTTGGGCAGGTTGGTCTTGGGCGCCGTCAGGCTGGTGCCGTCGACGACGATGTCGCCCGCCTGGATCGGCTCCAGCGCGTTGACCGTCTTGATCAGCGTGGACTTGCCCGAGCCCGACGGGCCGCACACCACCACCACCTCCCCCTTCTGGATGGTGGTGGAGCAATCGGTCAGCACCTGGAACGGGCCGTACCACTTGGAGACGTTCTTGATTTCGATCATGGAGCGGACCTCAGCGGATGATGGCGATCTTCTTCTGCAGCCGGCGGACCAGCATGGACAGGCTGAAGCAGATCACGAAATAGACGACGGCCGCGACCAGGTAGGTCTCCATCGGCCGGTTGAAGTTCTTGCCGGCCACCTCGAAGCCCTTGAGCAGGTCGTAGGCGCCGATCGCGTAGACCAGCGAGGTGTCCTGGAACAGCACGATGGTCTGCGTCAGCAGCACCGGCAGCATGTTGCGGAAGGCCTGCGGCAGCACCACCAGCCCCATCGTCTGCTTGTAGGTCATGCCCATCGCGTACCCCGCGAAGACCTGGCCCTTGGGCACCGACTGGATGCCCGCGCGCATGATCTCCGAGTAGTAGGTCGCCTCGAACAGCGTGAAGGTGATCAGCGCCGTCTTCTCCGCGCCCAGCGGCCCCGCGATGTACGGGATCAGCAGGAAGAACCACAGGATGACCATCACCAGCGGGATGGAGCGCAGCGTGTCGACGTAGATCGCCGCCGGCCTCTCCAGCCACCACTTGCCCGACAGCCGCATCAGCGCCAGCAGCGTGCCCAGCACGATGCCGCCGATCATGGCCGAAAGGGTCAGCTGGATGGAGAACCACAGCCCCTTGGCGACGAAGGACGACAGGACGTCCCAGGTCAGGAAAGAGAAATCGAGATCGGTCATGTCACTTCGCCCCCAGGATGCCGGGCACGCGGACGTACCACTCGATGACCTTGGCCACGCGGTTGATCGCGTAGGCCGAGACGAAGTACAGCAGGGTCACCGGCAGGAAGATCTGCACGAAGCTGGACTGCTCCGACGCCTGCAGCGCGAACTGCGCCAGGTCGGGGATGCTCACCGCGAAGGCCACCGCCGAGTTCTTGACGATGTTCATGCTCTCGCTGGTCAGCGGCGGGATGACGATGCGGAAGGCCATCGGCAGCAGCACGTGGCGGTAGGTCTGCGGCAGCGTCAGGCCCATCGCCAGGCCCGCGTAGCGCTGGCCCTTGGGCAGCGTCAGGATGCCGGCCTTGACCTGCTCCGAGATCCGCGCCGAGGTGAACAGCCCGATCGCGATCACCACCAGCACGCTGGGCGGCAGGTCCAGCACCGGGAACAGGCGCGGGATCACGTGGTACCAGATGAAGAGCTGGACGATCAGCGGGATGTTGCGGAACAGCTCCGTCCACGCCTCGCCGAACATCGCCAGCTTCCTGTTGGGCACCGTGCGCAGGATGCCGATCAGCGAGCCGGCCACCAGCGCGACCAGCAGCCCGATGACCGAGACGAACATCGTCCAGCCCCAGCCGTGGATCATCGCGTCCAGGTAAGTCTCATAACCGGGGGCGCCGAAACACTTCGGCGCGACCTCCTCGGTCACCATGTCTGTGCAGTACAACTGCCAATCCCAGCTCGCCATGGCGTGCTCCATGCATCAATGCGAAGGGCCGCCCCACATGCTGCGGCCCCTCCAGACTCCGGCTCCGCGCGGCGCGCCTCCCCGAGGACACGCCGGCCGCCGGCCATCGTGACGACCCCTTTGCGACAAGGCGCCCCGCGGGGCGCCTTGCGCTCAGGTGGCCGTGCTTACTTCTTGGCGTATTCCTCGACCGGCTTGTCGTTCGGATTCGCCCAGGCGTCCTTGGTCGCGGCCGTCGCCGGCAGGCCCACCTTGGTGTTGGTCGGCGGGATCGGCTGCGTGAACCACTTGTCGTACAGCTTGGCGATCTCGCCCGACTTCATCAGGCCCTTGATGCTGTCGTCCACGGCCTTCTTGAAGGCCGGGTCGTCCTTGCGGATCATGATGGCGATCGGCTCGACCGACAGCACTTCGCCGACGATCTTGAAGCCCGCCGGATTGCGCGACTTGGCGATGTTGCCCGCCAGGATCTGGCCGTCCATCACGAAGGCGTCGGCGCGGCCCGATTCCAGCAGCAGGAAGCTGTCGGCGTGGTCCTTGCCCAGCACTTCCTTGAAGTCCACGCCGTTGGCGCGCTCGTGCTTGCGCAGCAGCTGCACGGAGGTCGTGCCGGTGGTCGTCGCGACGGTCTTGCCGTTGAGCTGGGCGATCGAGGTGATGCCCGAATCCGCCTTCACCGCGATGCGCACTTCCTCGACATAGGTCGTGACGGCGAAGGCCACGTCCTTGGCGCGGGTCATGTTGTTGGTGGTGGAACCGCACTCGATGTCCACGGTGCCGTTCTGGACCAGCGGCACGCGGTTCTGCGAGGTGACGGGCAGGTACTTGATGTCCAGCTTGGACAGGCCCAGCTGCTTCTGCACGTCGCCCAGCACGCGCTGGCAGATCTCGACGTGGTAACCCACGTACTTGCCGTCGCCGAGCGTGTACGACAAGGCGCCCGAGGACTCGCGCACGCCCATGGTCACGCTGCCGGTGTCCTTGATCTTCTTCAGCGTGTCGGCCTGCGCCACGCCGACCAACGCCGCGCCAAGGGCCAGTACCAGCAATGCCTTCTTCATAGATGCTCCTGCTTGTTCGGATTCAATAAGCGGATTCGAGGGAGGTTCGAACGGCGAGCCGCCCAACCGGCAGAGCAGACCATGAGCGGTCGCTTTGCTGGGTAGGGAGTATCACGCATCTCGACATGTTGCGTGGCTTACGTATGCAGGTTCCGTGCCCGGTCGAGGTCAGCCCGACCTCAGGCTTGCGCGGCGGCCTGCGTCAGGAAGTTCCACAGCGCCTGCGCGACCGGCTTGACCCGCCGGGTCGAGCCCTGGCGCTCGCGGTACATGCGCAGCTCCATGTTGAGTTCGTACTGCCCCGGCTCGGCGGCCCGCACCAGGCGGCGCGCCTTGACTTCCTTCTTCACGGAGCTCGCCGGCAGGAAGGCCAGTCCGTGCCCTTCCAGCGCCATGGCCTTGAGGCTCTCGGCCATGTCGGTCTCGAACACCGATTCGAGGTTGAGCGGCTGCGCCGCGCCCTTGACGATCAGCTCCACCAATCGCCCGAGGTAGGCCCCCGAGGCGTAACTGAGGAAGGGGATCTTCTGGCCCGGGTGTCCGGAAATCCGGAACATCGGCGCGCCGCTTGTGTCAGCTTTCGCATAGGCGGCCAGGGTCTCGTGGCCCAGCGAGACCGATTCGTAACGTTCCGGGTCCAGCTGCAGCGGCTGGCTGGGATGGTGGTAGACGACCAGCAGGTCGCAGTTGCCTTCGCTGAGTTGCAGCGTCGCGTCGTGGACGTTGAGCGCGTTGAGCCGGCACTTCACCTCGCCGAAGCGCTGGCGCAGCTCCATCAGCCAGTGCGGGAAGAAGCTGAAGGACAGCGAGTGCGGCACGGCGAACTCGATCATGTCCTGCCCCGCCGACTGGTGGCTGCGCAGCATGTTGCGGGTGGCCTGCAAGTTGCCCAGCAAGTCCACGGCCTGGCCGAGCAGGGTTTCGCCGGCGGCGGTGAGCCGCGTCGGATACGACGAACGGTCCACGAGATCGACCCCGGCCCAGGCCTCCAGCGCCTGGATGCGGCGCGAGAACGCGGGCTGCGTGACATGCCGCAGTTGAGCCGAGCGGGAGAAGCTGCGCGTCTCCGCCAGGCTCACGAAGTCTTCAAGCCATTTGGTTTCCACGGCGCGGGAGTTTAGCCCTCCCGCCCGTCCTGCTGCAGCGCCCACATCTGCGCGTACCGGCCGCGCAACGCGAGCAGCGCCGCATGCGTGCCGCGCTCGACGATGACGCCCTGCTCCATCACCAGGATCTCGTGCGCGTCCACGATGGTGGACAACCGGTGCGCGATGACCAGCACCGTCTTGTCCTGCGCGGCGGCCTCGAGCTCGGCCTGGATCGCGCGTTCGTTGCGGGAGTCCAGCGCCGAGGTCGCCTCGTCGAAGATCAGGATCGGCGGATTCTTCAGCAGCGTGCGCGCGATCGCGACGCGTTGCTTCTCGCCGCCGGACAGCTTCAGGCCCCGCTCGCCCACCATGGTCTGGTAGCCCTGCGGCAAGGCGGCGATGAAGTCGTGGATGTGCGCGGACTTCGCGGCGGCCTCGATCTCCTCGGTGCTGGCCTCGGGCCGGCCGTAGGCGATGTTGTAGGCGATGGTGTCGTTGAAGAGCACCGTGTCCTGCGGCACGATGCCGATCGCGCGGCGCACGCTGTGCTGCGTGACCCCGGACAGCGGCTGGCCGTCGATCTCGATGCGGCCGGACTGCGCGTCGTAGAAGCGGTAGAGCAGCCGCGCCAGCGTGCTCTTGCCCGAGCCGCTCGGGCCGACCACGGCGACCTTCTTCCCGGCCGGGATCGTGAAGCTCACGCCCTTGAGGATGGGCCGCTGCGGCTCATAGGCGAAGTGCACGTCGTCGAAGCGCACGGTCGCGCCGGCCACCCGCAGCGGCTGGGCGCCGGGCGCGTCGGCGATCTCGCGCTCGCGGGCAAGCAGCCCGAACATCTTCTCCAGGTCCGTCAGGCTCTGCTTGATCTCGCGGTAGATCACGCCGAGGAAGTTCAGCGGGATGTAGAGCTGGATCATGAAGGCGTTGATCATGACCAGGTCGCCCAGGCTCATGCGGCCGTCGACCACGCCCTGCGTCGCCCGCCACAGCATGGCCACCAGGGCGACCGCGATGATCACCTGCTGGCCGCTGTTGAGCAGCGACAGCGTGGTCTGCGACTTCAGCTGCGCGCGGCGCAGCCGTTCCAGGCTCTGGTCGTAGCGGGCGGCCTCGAAGTCCTCGTTGTTGAAGTACTTCACCGTCTCATAGTTCAACAGCGAATCGATCGCCTTGCTGTGCGCGTGCGAGTCGAGCTCGTTGAGCAGCTTGCGGAACTTGGTGCGCCACTCGGTGACGACGACGGTGAACCCGATGTAGAACACCAGGGCCGCGCCGGTGATCCAGGCGAAGAGCACGTCGAACTTCACCGCCAGCAGGCTGAGCACCAGCACCACCTCGACCAGCGTCGGGAAGATGCTGTAGAGCGAGTACGAGATCAGCGCGTGCACGGCGCGGGTGCCGCGCTCGATGTCGCGGGTCATGCCGCCGGTCTGGCGCTCGAGGTGGAAGCGCAGGCTGAGGTCGTGCAGGTGGCGGAACACCTGCAGCGAGATGCTGCGCGAGGCGCCTTCGGTGGCCTTGGCGAAGATCAGCTCGCGGGCCTCGGTGAACAGCGAGGTGCACAGCCGCAGCAGGCCGTAGGCGAGCAGCAGCCCGACCGGCACCACCATCAGCGCCTGGGCGCTGCCGGGGGCGATGTCGAGGCTGTCGACCAGCTGCTTGAGCAGCACCGGCACGCCGACGTTGGCGAGCTTGGCGGCGATCATGAAGCCCAGCGCGATGCCGACGCGCCAGCGGTAGCGCCAGAAGTAGGGCAGCAGCCGGGCGATGGTGTGCCAGTCGCCGCGGGTGTCGGGCGGGGCCGTGGCGGCGCCTGCGGACGGCGGGACGGCGGCAGGCGGCGATGGCGTGGGCGCGGCGGTGCCGGCGAGGGTGGAACGGCGCATGGAGGAAGGATTCGTCGAGGGGTCTGGCGCGCGCCCCGCGCGCTGGCGCGTGCGGGACCTGCTGGACGACAATGCCGCTCATTGTCACCGTTTGCCCATCATGAGCGACTCCACCGCCCCCAATGCCCCCGCCACTTCCGTCCCTGCGGCCGCGCCCGCCGCGGGCGCCAGCCTGCTGTCGCCCGAGACCATCGGCCCGCGCGAGCTGGTGATGCGCGTGATGCCGATGCCGGCGGATGCCAACGGCAACGGCGACATCTTCGGCGGCTGGATCATGGCGCAGGTCGACCTGGCCGGCTCGGTGCTGCCGGCGCGCATCTCGCGCGGCCGCATCGCGACGGTGGCGGTCAACGAGTTCATCTTCAAGCAGCCGGTGTCGGTGGGCGACCTGCTCAGCTTCTATGCGCAGGTCACGCGCATCGGGCGGACCTCGATCACCGTGCACGTCGAGGTCTTCGCCGAGCGCAACCCGGCCAACCCGCACGTGGTCAAGGTCACCGAGGCCAACCTCACCTACGTCGCGATCGACCGCGAAGGCAAGTCGCGCGTCTTCGGCCAGGAGGCCTGATCCCTCGACGCGGCCTCCGCGGTCGCCGCGGCTTCGATTTGGGATGCGCTGCAAGGCGCAAACCGGAGCCATAGCGGCGCTATGGCGAGGATTTGCAACGCCGCAGAGCGCCCAAAGCGAAGCTGCGGCGGCCGCGGAGGAAGGGTTTGTACGTAGATCCCGCATCTTCGGAAAAACCTCGGGTGGGATACTGCCCGGCCAGGGTGCGCAGACACGCCGGTGACGGCGCCTGCGGCACCCGCAACCGGAGCCGTACCCCATGCTGACCCCTTCCGCCTCCGCCACGCCGGCCGTGCCCGTGCCGTGGTATCGCCACCTCTACCTGCAGGTGGTCATCGCGATCCTGATCGGCATCACGCTCGGTTATTTCGAGCCGGCGCTGGCCGTCAAGTTCCAGCCGCTGGGCGACGCCTTCATCAAGCTGGTGAAGATGATCATCGCGCCGGTGATCTTCCTGACCATCGTGACCGGCATCGCCAGCATGACGCAGCTCAGCGCCGTGGGCCGGGTGTTCGGCAAGGCGATGGCCTACTTCCTGTTCTTCTCCACGCTGGCGCTGATCGTCGGCCTGGTGGTGGCCAACGTCGTGCAGCCGGGCCACGGCATGAACGTCAACGTGGCCGACCTGGACCAGAAGGAAGTGCACCGCTACGTCGAGAAGACGCACGACCTGACCCTGGTCGGCTTCCTGATGGACGTGATCCCGAAGTCGCTGATCGGCGCGCTGGCGGATGGCAACATCCTGCAGACGCTGTTCATCGCGGTGCTGTTCGGCATCGCGCTGGCGCTGACGGGCGATCGCGGCAAGCCGGTGCTGACCTTCTTCGAGGCGCTGACCGCGCCGGTCTTCCGCATGGTGCACATCCTGATGAAGGCGGCCCCGGTGGGCGCCTTCGGCGCGATGGCCTTCACCATCGGCAAGTACGGCGTGGCCTCGCTGCTCAACCTGGGCATGCTGGTGGGCAGCTTCTATGTGACCTCGCTGCTGTTCGTGCTGGTGGTGCTGGGCATCGTGGCGCGGCTGTGCGGCTTCTCGATCCTGAAGCTGATCCGCTACCTGAAGGCGGAGCTGCTGCTGGTGCTGGGCACTTCCTCGTCGGAGTCGGCGCTGCCGTCGCTGATGGAGAAGATGGAGAAGGCCGGCTGCAAGAAGACGGTGGTGGGGCTGGTCGTGCCGACGGGCTACTCGTTCAACCTGGACGGCACCAACATCTACATGACGCTGGCGGCGCTGTTCATCGCGCAGGCGACCAACACCGAGCTGACGCTGGGCCACCAGATCACGCTGCTGCTGGTGGCGATGCTGAGCTCCAAGGGCGCGGCCGGCGTGACCGGCGCGGGCTTCATCACGCTGGCGGCGACGCTGTCGGTGGTGCCGGAGGTGCCGGTGGCCGGCATGGCGCTGATCCTGGGCGTGGACCGCTTCATGTCGGAGTGCCGTTCGCTGACCAACTTCGTGGGCAACGCGGTCGCGACCATCGTCGTGTCCAAGTGGGAGAACGCGCTGGACCACGACGCGCTGGACCTGGCGCTGTCGGGCCAGTCGGTCGATCCGGACGACCTGCCGGTGCGCGTGGCCGGACCGGCCGAGACGGCGTGAACGATCTCCCCGCATGACCGGGGCCGCTCAACTCCTGCTAGGCCACCGGGCCCCGATGGAGTGGCAGGCCCGGCACGTCCAGGGTGCAGCGAAGGATTGAGCCGCTCACCGATTCCGTACAGTACAGCGTGGATCTGTCGGCCGAGCCATAGGCGAGGTTGGTCAGGGAAGCGCCGACGGGACTGCGGAAGACCACCTGGGGCTCGGCCCGATGGTTGAGCACCCAGAGAAATCCCAACCCCGGGTTCGCCACCGCCACCCGGCCCTGGCTGTCCACCGCCAGACCGTCCGGCCCGCTGGGCCCATAGGACGTGAAGAAGGCGCCCACCTTCGAGACGCTCCCGTCTTCCAGCAGCGGCACCCGCCACACCGCATTGCCTCGCGTCACCGCCAGGTAGAGGACGCGCTCATCGGGAGAGAGCGCGACACCGTTGGGACTCGGCACGTTGCTCAACAGCAAGTCCAGTTGTCCCCCGGGGCGAAGGCGGTACAACCTGCCGCTCGGGTCATGGAGCCCGGACTGGCCCTGATCGGTGAAGTACAGGTTTCCCTGCGAATCGAAGATGAGGTCGTTGACCCCTTTGAACCGCTCCGAGTTCCGCCGCGTCAGATAGGGCCGAACGTCGCCGCTGGTGATGTCGCAGAGCATCAGACCTTGTTTGTAGTCCGTGATCAGCAGCTCGCCTTCACCCAGGAACTTCATTCCGTTGGGCTCGCCCTCGTACTCGGCCACCAGCTCCCAATCGCCGGCAGGATCGACTTTGAAGATGCGGCCATGGGGAATGTCGGTCACGAACAGGTTGCCCTGTCGATCGAAGACGGGGCCCTCCAGGAAGCTGTCCGTCTCCTGGCCCGAGCGATTGGCCGCGGCCCATTCCGTCTTCACGCCCTTTCGGCGGAACCGGTCGGGCAGGCTGCTGAAGACCTCGGCGAAACGAACGTCAGGGGGTTGGAGAAGGAACATGATGCCTCCTACTGCCGCTCGAAGGCGGTATTCGCGGCGACCTTCCCCCAGAACGCATGGCGCTCCGCCAGGTTCTGCGCGAACGTCGCGGCATCCCATGAGGAGGCCTCTGCGCCGATGCTCTCGGCATACGCCTTGATATCGGGACTTGCCATCGCCGTGGTCACCTCCTTCTGCAAGCGCGCCACGACCTCGGCGGGGGTCCCGCGCTTGACCCACAGGCCGGTGAAGTTCACCACGCCGTAGCCCTTGACGCCGGCCTCGCTGAAGGTCGGCACGTTGGGGAGTGCAGCAAGCCGCCGGTCCCCGCTCACGGCAAGCAGTCGGGCCTTGCCGCCGCTCACCTGGCCGATCACGCCGGGTGTCGATGCCAGCTGGAAGTCGATGGTGCCACCCAGCATGGCCAAGGTCGCTTCGCCCGCGCCCTTGAAAGGGATGTGCATGAAGCGCGCGCCGGTGGCGATCCCCAGCGCTTCGGTGGCGAAGTGCGGCATCGTGCCCGCACCACCGGTGCCGTAGGTCAGCTTGTTCGGCTCGGATTTCCCGTCCCGCAGGAGCTCCGCCAGCGTCTTGTACTTCGATTCCGATCGCACCGCCAAGGCAACGGGGGCGAACATGAAGCCCGTGACGGGCACCAGGTCCGAGGCGTAGTTGAAGGGCAGCTTCTTGAAGATGTGCGGCAGCAGCGCGTACGTCGTGTCGTTCGCGACCAGCGTGTAACCGTCCGCCGGCGCCTGCAGCGACTGACCGATGCCGATCGTTCCCGTCGCCCCGGACTTGTTCTCGATGTAGAACGTCTGGCCGGTCTGTTCCTGGAGCTTCGCGGCCACCCTTCGGGTCACGACGTCCACGGCACCGCCGGGCGGATACGGCACGATGATGCGGACCGGCTTGGCCGGCCAGACCTGCGCATGGGCGGACAGGGTCGTGGCAAGGGTCAACGAACAGGCAATGAGCGTCTTCAGCATCGTGTCCACCCTGGCGTCAGTCCAGCTTGATGTTCGCCGTCTTGATGACGCGCGCCCATTTCGCGGTTTCCGCCTTCACGAAGGCATCCAATTCCTTCGCGCCACCGGAGGCAGGCAACGCGCCCAGGGCGGTCATGCGTTCACGGACGGCCGGTGCCGTGAGCACTTCCCTCATCACGGTCTCCAGCCGTGCGGTGATCTCGTCCGGCACGCCCTTCGGCGCAAAGACCGCGTTCCACTCAAAGGCATTGAAGCCCGGCAGACCGGACTCGGCGACGGTCGGGACGTCAGGCATGCCTTCCAGGCGGCGGTCGAATGCCGTCGCGATCGCACGAAGCCGCCCCGACTTGACCAGCGGACCGCACGCGGTCAACGCGCTGAACATCATGTCCACCTGTCCCCCCGACAGATCCGTCAAGGCGGGCGCGCCGCCCTTGTAGGGGATGTGCACCACCGACAGGTGGAAGCCCTGCTTGAACAGCTCCGCGCTGAGGTGCGCCGCGCTTCCATTGCCCGCGGACGCATAGGACAACTTGTCCGGCGCGGCCTTGGCACGCGAGACCAGGTCGGCCACCGACTTCACGGGCGAACCGGCAGGCACCACGAGCAGGGTGGGAATCCGCGCCACGAGCGAGATGGGCTTGAAGTCCTTCGCGTAGTCGAAGCGCAGCTTCGGGAACAAGCTCGGATTGACCGCGAACGACGTGGCGTCATAGAGCAGCGTGTAGCCGTCGCCGGCGGCCTGCGCCGCCGCCTGGGCGCCTATCGTTCCACCCGCGCCGCTCTTGTTGTCGACGATCACCTGCTGCTTGAGCTTGGTGCCCAACTCGGACGCGACGACCCGCGCCAGCGCATCCGCGGCGCCGCCCGAGGGGTACGGGACGACCAGGGTGATCGGCTTGTCCGGCCAGGCGGCGTGCGCGCTGAACGCCAGCGAACAGGCCGCCGCGGCGATGAGCCGCTTGAAAGTCATTGTCTTCATGGTTGTCTCCTGTCGATCTCTTCTTCTGGCCAGCGGCGGCTGACCGCTAGACCGTGGCGATGGGAGTCGCCGGCGAACCCACCGCACCGGGCAGGCGAAGCGGCGGCGCGGTCAGGAGGAAGCGCGAACGCCCGTTCCTCCTCAGCCAGGTGGCCAGCTCGGTCAGGTACCAGAGCTCGCCCAGATGGATGCCGTTCTTGAACAGGCAGTGCTCGTGAAGGGGCAGGCGCGGCCGCCCCATCGGCGTCGGCGTCCGAAGCTTGGGGACCACCAGCTCCACGGCCGGGTTGTCCGCGAGCAGGCAGGCCAGGCGTGAATCGACGATCCAGTTCAGCAGACGGCTGTCCCAGCCGTCGAGACCGCTCCCGGTCTGGTGAAGCAGCTCGACGTCCGGCTGACGGTTCATGGCCAGCAGCGTGTCCGCGAAGCCGGTATGGAGGCAGACCATGTCGCCCGGCTCGATCTCGGTCCTGTCCGCCTCCAGGATGCGCATCAGCTCGTCGTACCCCACCGCGTGCCGCGTCCTGCCGACGTGGTGCTCGAGATCGATCATGACGCCCCGTCCCTGCACGCCATGCTCGGCAAGCCGCTCGATCCCGAGCGCATCCGCCCGAGGGTCGGGGAAACGGGCGTACGCCTGCGTGGCCAGGACGTCCTCGTGGCCAGCGCGGATGTCCTCGCCGCCGCGGAAGCCGTTGTAGAAGACCTGTTCGACGATACCGTCGCCGTCCGCGTCGAACAGGCTCCCGACGTGCGCCAGGCTGTCCCACTGCGTCGAGTACTGGAGGCTCATCAGGACGACGTCGTCGTTCACCACGTCCGTCAGCTCGGCATCCTCGCCGGCGTAGGACCAGCAGAATCCCTGCTGTCCCTGACTCTTCCCGTCGCGAACCACGGAGAAGCGTCGAGGGGCCATCCGGCGCGGATTCATGACGCGCCCGCCCGGCACATCGAGGGGAAGTGACAGACAGAAGGTCCGCCCCTCTTTCACCTCCGAAATGCCCTGCAGCACCTTTTCGCGGTCCACCAGATTCATCCGGCCGCGCTGGTCATCGGGGCCGAACTCTCCCCAGTTGGCGCCGACAGGCGCCTGCTTCCATCGCTGAGGCATGGCGAGACCTCAGCGGTGGATGACCGCGAGCGCGTTGGTGGCGGCGGCCACGCCCATCTTCACGTAGGCATCCGCCGTGACGCCGCCGACGTGGGGGCTGAGCGTGATCCGCTCCTGGCCCTGGAACGGATGGCCGGCCGTCATCGGCTCCACCGCGAAGGAATCCAGGCCGGCGCCGCCCACCTGGCCGGATCGCACCGCCGCCAGCAGGGCGGCCTCGTCGATGAGGCCTCCGCGAGCGGTGTTGACGATCAGCACGCCCTTCCTGCAGGCGGCCAGGGTTCGCTCGTTGAGCAGCTTGGCGTTGTCCGGGGTGAGCGGGCAGTGCAACGAGATCGCATCGGCTTCCCGCCAGATGGCGTCGAGCTCGACGCGCGCGATGTAGTCCGGCAGGCCCTTGGCATAGGGGTCGTGGCCGATCACGCGCATGCCCATCGCATGGGCGACCTTCGCAAAGCGCTGGCCGATGGCGCCGAGTCCGATCACACCGACCGTGCGTCCATCGAGCTCCACGCTCTTGTGGGTCGCCTTGTCCCAGAAGCCCTGGTGCATGCGGGCGTCGAGCCGGACCACCGACTTCGCGCAGGCGAGAAGGAGTGCGACGGCCTGCTCGGCCACGGCGGACGCATTCGCGCCGACCGCCGCGACCACTTCCACGCCGCGCGCCTTGGCGGCGTCCTTGTCGATCGTGTCGGTGCCGCTGCCGTGCTTCGAGATCACGCGCAGGCGAGGCGCCGCGTCCATCGCGGCGGCGCCCACCTTGCCGTAGCGGACGATGATGCCGGCGGGGTCGTGTCTCTTGCAGAGGGCGACGATGTCCTCTTCGGTGGGCGTCTTGCCCGCATAGATGATGTCGAAGTCCTTCAACAGGTCGAGGGCCTGAGGCGCCAGGTCGGCCGCCGTGACCAGGATGGTGGCACGTTCGCTCACAGCGTTTCTCCTTCCTTGATGACGCCGGCGGCGCGGAGTGCGCCGTCCAGCCAGGCGGGGGCGAGCGCCTCGCGGCTCTTGATCTGGGCGATGCGCCGGGTCTCGGCGGCGACCTTCGCCTCCGCCAGTGGCAACAGGGCCGCGGCCTGCTCGCGCTCGATGACGGTCACGCCGTCGGCATCGGCCACCACCAGGTCGCCGGGCTTCACGGCGACGCCGCCGATGGAGATGGGGTGGTTCAGGCGACCCGGAACGAACTTGGTCGGACCATTCGGATTCAGACCCGCCGCGAACATGGGAAACCCGAGTTCCCGGATGGCCTCGCTGTCCCGTACCGCGCCGTCGATCACCACACCGACGATGCCCAGGGCCACGCACTGCTGGGACATGATTTCGCCCATCAGTGCGCTGGAGAGATCGCCCTTCCCGTCGACGACGATGACGTCCCCCGGCTGGGCCACCGCCATGGCGGCATGGATCATGAGGTTGTCGCCAGGCCGGACCTCCACCGTGATCGCCGGACCGGCGATGCGCATCGAGGGCGCCAGCGGCGCAATGCGGCCGCTCAAGGCGCCACGCCTCCCGGCCACGTCGGCCAGGATCGACGACGGGTACCTGGCGGCTTGCGCGACGACGTCGGCGCCGACGCGCTCGATGTGGCGGATGACGTCCGGCAATGCGGCGGCTTGACTCATGAACTTCTCCTTGAGGGGTGGCGCGGGCGCGCCGGTGAAACGAGGTGGGGCGACGCCGTGCGCGTCAGTCGATGCGCGCGCCCGACTGCTTGACGACCTGCCCCCAACGGACGATGTCGTCCTTGATGAGCTTGGCGAACTGGTCCGCGGAACCGCCCGTGGCATGAGCCCCCTGTTCTTCGAGCTTCTTCTGCAGGTCCACCTGCTTCAGGGCCTTGTTGAACTCGGTGTTGAGCTTCGTGATCACTTCCTTGGGGGTGCCAGCCGGCGCCACGAATCCGAACCACGTGCCGGCCTCGAAGCCCTTGTAGCCCGACTCGGACACGGTCGGCGTGTCGGGCAGCGACTCGATGCGGGCGGTGGAGGTCACCGCAAGGGCGCGCAGCTTCCCTTGCTTGATCTGCCCGAGCAGCGTCGGGACCGAGGACATGTACAGCTCCACGTTGCCGCTGACGACATCCGTCATCGCCTGCGCCGCGCCCTTGTAAGGCACGTGCTGCGTCTTGAATCCGGCGGCGTTCTGGAAGAGTTCGGAGGCGAGATGCGCCACGGTGCCGTTGCCCGGCGATGCGAAGTTGATCGTTCCCGGCTTCGCCTTGGCCGCCTTCACGGCGTCCCCGAGGGACTTGAAGGGAGAGCCGCCGCCGGTCACCATCACCAGAGGCGCATCGGCCACGAGCAGGATGGGCGACAGGTGCTTGACCGGGTCGTACGGCATCTTGGCGTAGAGCGACGGGTTGATGGCCAGGTTGCTGGTCTGTCCCAGGCCGAGCGTGTAGCCATCCGCCGGCGCCTTCGCGACCCCGTCGATGCCCAGGTTGCCGCCGGCGCCTGGCCGGTTCTCGATGACGAAGGTCCAGCCGTTCGCGGCGCCGACCTTCTGCGTGATCTCGCGCGCGATGATGTCCGTGCCGCCGCCAGGCGGGAAAGGCACCAGCACGCGGATCGGCTTGTTGGGGTAGGTCTGCGCGCAGACCGCGCCACTCAGCAGGGCGGCCGCGATGGCGACGATGGCACGAAGGGTCATGGCAGCTTGTCTCCGGAATTCGGGTTCCTTGGCGCGGTCCAAGCGTCCCGTTTGTGTCCTTACTATTCGCCTCGCCGCGCTCGCAGTCCAATCAATAATATTTTGTTGAAACATCATTGAGGCTTTTGGTATGGACCTTCGTGACCTGCGCTACTTCGAGACCATTGCCGAACTCCAGCACCTGGGCAAGGCCACCGAGCGCCTCCATCGCACGCAGCCGGCGCTCACGAGCTGCATCCGGCGCCTCGAGAAGGAATGTGGCGCGCCGCTGTTCGAGCGCTCGGGCCGCGGCATCCGCCTCACCTCCGCAGGGGTCGTCCTGCTCAACTGGGCCAGGCGCATGCGGTTCGATGTGGACGACGCCGTCCGGGAAATCGGCGATCTGGGGAAGGGACTCATCGGTCACATCCGCATCGGGATCGTGCCGACCGCGGCGCAGTTCCTGCTTCCCGTGGCAACGCGCCGGCTGCTGGAGCAGGCGCCCCAGGTGACCATGCGGACGGTGGTCGCGCTCGGGGACAGCCTTCGCCCGCTGCTGCATTCGGGGGAGATCGACCTCATGGTGGGGACCGAAGGCGTGCAGGAGCCGGGGTTGACCTCGGAGTTGCTGTCCGAAGACTTCATCGTCGTGGCCACGAGGGCCAGACATCCGATCCTCAAGACCTCTCCGACCCTGCGTGATCTGACGGAGCATCAATGGCTGCTGCAACCGCCCGGTGCCCCCACCCGCGACTGGCTGGACCATACCTTCGATCGCAAACGCCTGCCAAGGCCACGGGTGCAGATCGAGAGCACGATGCTGATCCTGCTGCCGGCACTCATCGCTGAAACCGGGCTGCTGAGCTTCATCTCCCGACACCACCTGGGCAAGGGCAGCGGACTGGCGGAGGTCCCGGTCAAGGACGCGGTGATGCGTCGACGCCTGGTGGCGACCTATCGCGCGAACTCCTACATGCCGCCCGTGGCCCGGCTGCTCATCTCCCTTCTCGCCGACGTGCGCGAGAGCTGACGCATCGCCGGGAGGCGGGGCCCCCTCCGCGCCAATATCAACGATCCGCGGTGGGCCTGGCGCCAAGCCGACTCCAAAAGCGGTGTCGATGGGACGGGAAACAATTATCAATTGGACGGAAATCCGAGCGACACGAACACTCCGGCAAAACGACAGCATCCGCCAAGGATGCAAGGAGACAAACGTGAACAGCTCAAGCCAGTTGAGAGACCCACTCGGCGCGGCGGCGCCACCATGCGCCGCGCCCGACGCCACCCGTGGCCGTCGCGCTCGATTCGCGTTCTTTCGATCCAGGCACTGTTGTCCTGGCCTGGTCGTCAGCGCCATGGCGCTCACCGGCGCGGCCAACGCGCAATCGACCGCTCCCGCTCCCGCAGCAACGGCAGCGGCGGCAGCACCGGCACAGAGCCCCTCGACCACCAACGTCACGATCTACGGCGTGGTCGACGTCTCAGTCCGGCACGCCACGCACTATGGGCCGTCCGCGTCGACCTACAACTCGGTCGGCGATGCCATCTGGGCGCCGAGCCGGCTTGGTTTCCGCGGCACCGAGGACCTGGGAGATGGATACAAGGGCATCTTCCTGATCGAGCAGGGTCTGGATCCGTCCTCCGGGACGCTCACCATGAGCACCACCTCACCGAACTACGGCGTCGGCGTCGCTCAAGGTGGCCGGGCCTGGGGTCGTGAATCCTGGGTCGGCCTGGTGACCCCGGCGGGCACCCTCACCATGGGCCGCCAGTACACGCTCGCGCATCAGCTGTCGGGGCGATTCCAGCCGTCGCCCAATCCGAACCTGGACGCGATCAGCGGCTTCTCCGTCCACCACGTCGCACGCCAGGACAACATGCTGAAGTACCAGTACGCGGCGGGCCCGGCCGCTGTCCTGGCGACCGTGACCGCGTCGGAAGGAAACGGCAAGGCGTGGGCCGTCGGTACGAGCTACACCGGCGGACCGTTCGATCTCGCGGCGTACTGGCAGGAGATGGACAGCTTCAACGGCGCGGAAACGCGAAAGATCCTGGGTCTCGGAGGCACGTACAAGTTCACGGAGACGTTCAAGGGGATGGTGGGCTACATGAAGCGCACGCACCGCGTGTCTGCGCAGGAGAACGATGTCCTCTCGCTCGGGGTCAATTACCAGGCGACGAACGCGCTCACGCTCCTCGCGAATGTCCTGATCGACCGCCAGACCAGGATCGGTGCCGGCAAGCGGCGCATGGCCTACATCGCGGCCGACTACGCGCTGTCCAAGCGCACCGGCATCTATGCCGAAGTGGATCGGAACCAGCTCACCGACCTCTATCCGACGACCACGTTCATGGCCGTGCGCGGTACGCAAGTTGGGGTCACGACGGGGATTCGACACCGATTCTGAAGCGCCGGGACTGATACGGAATTGATCCGACCTGGGGATAACCGCTACGCGGTGATGCAAAAGAGTATCGCCAGCTCAGCTTCCGCGTATCAACGCGGCATCTCCGAGTGGCTATCGTTCGACCTCAACGCCGGCTCGCCCCGGCGTCGACGACCGATACCCATAACAGGAGACTTCCGATGCCCCGCTTCCTCCGTGCGCAACGGCCACGGCCGACGACGTCCGTCGCCGCCCTCCTCGCCGCCATGTCCACCGTGGCCGGTCTGACCGGCCTTGCCGGCGCGGCCCAGGCCCAGGCCCAGGCGCCGACCGAGCTGGTGATCGCCACCGTCAACAACGGCCACATGATCGAGATGCAGAAGCTCAGCAAGCATTTCGAGGAGGCCAATCCCGACATCAAGCTCAAGTGGGTGACGCTGGAGGAAGGCGTGCTGCGCCAGCGCGTCACGACCGACATCGCCACCAAGGGCGGCCAGTTCGACGTGATGACCATCGGCCTGTACGAGGCGCCGATCTGGGGCCGCAAGGGCTGGCTGCAGGAGCTCAAGACCGACGCCGCCTACGATGTCGACGACCTGCTGCCCACCGTGCGCAGCGGCGTGTCGGTGGACGGCAAGCTCTTCGCCGCGCCCTTCTACGCCGAGAGCTCCATGCTGATGTACCGCAAGGACCTGGCCGACAAGGCCGGCGTGAAGGTCGACGACCACCCGACCTGGACCCAGGTGAAGGACCTCGCCGCGAAGATCCACGATCCCAAGCATGGTGTCTACGGCATCTGCCTGCGCGGCAAGCCGGGCTGGGGCGACAACATGGCCTTCATCACCACGCTGGTGAACACCTTCGGCGGCCAGTGGTTCGACATGCAATGGAAGCCGCAGCTCGAGTCCAAGCCCTGGAAGGACGCGACCGCCTTCTACGTCGACCTGCTCAAGCAGTACGGCCCGCCCGGCTCCGCGTCCAACAGCTTCAACGAGATCCTGGCCCTGACCAATGCCGGCAAGTGCGGCATGTGGGTGGACGCCACCATCGCCGCCTCCTTCGTCTCCGATCCCAGGCAGAGCCAGGTCGCCGCGCAGATGGCCTTCGCGCAGGCGCCGACGATGAACACGCCCAAGGGCGCGAACTGGCTGTGGTCCTGGAACCTCGCCATCCCGGCGGGCTCGCGCAAGGTCGCCGCGGCGCAGAAGTTCATCACCTGGTCCACCAGCAAGGACTACATCCAGCTGGTCGCCAAGACCCAGGGCTGGGCCAAGGTGCCCACCGGCACGCGCAGGAGCACCTACGCCAATCCCGAGTTCCAGAAGGCCGCGCGTTTCGCCGCCGCGGAGAAGGCCGCCATCGACTCGGCCAGCCCCAACGACGCGACCCTGCCCAAGAGCCCCTACGTCGGCGTGCAGTTCGCCGCCATCCCGGAGTTCCAGGCCATCGGCATCGCCGTCGGCCAGCAGCTCAGCGCCGCGCTGGCCGGCCGCACGACCGTGGACGCCGCGCTCAAGGCCGGCCAGACCACGGCCGAGCGCGAGCTCACCAAGGCAGGCTACTACCGGAAGTGACCGGCCATGAACCGCTCCATCCCGCGCCTGCTGCTGGCGCCCGCGGTCGGCACGCTGTTCCTGTGGATGATCGTGCCGCTGGGCATGACGATCTACTTCTCGCTGGTCCGCTACAACCTCATGCAGCCCGACCAGACCGGCTTCGCCGGCCTGGAGAACTTCAGCTTCTTCGTCACCGACCCGTCCTTCGGCACCGCCGTGGTCAACACGCTGCTGCTGCTGGGCAGCGTGATCGCCATCACCGTGCCGATCGGCGTCGCCCTGGCGCTGCTGATCAACGAGCCCTTCCCCGGCCGGGGGATCGTGCGCGTGCTGCTGATCTCGCCCTTCTTCGTCATGCCCACGGTCAACGCGCTGCTGTGGAAGAACATGATGATGAATCCGATCTACGGTGTGCTGGCCCAGGTCTGGACCTGCTTCGGCGCGCAGCCGGTGGACTGGCTCACCGACCATCCGCTGTTCTCGGTCATCGTGATGGTGGCCTGGCAGTGGCTGCCCTTCGCGACGCTGATCTTCATGACCGCGCTGCAGGGCATGGACCGCGAGCAGTTGGAGGCCGCCCGCATGGACGGCGCCACCTATCTGCAGCAGGTGCGCTTCCTCTACCTGCCGCACCTGGGGCGGTCGGTGGCCGTCGTGGTGATGATCGAGCTGATCTTCCTCCTGGGCGTGTTCGCCGAGATCTACACCACCACGGCCGGCGGCCCCGGTGACGCCAGCACCAACGTCACCTTCCTGATCTTCAAGCAGGCGCTGCTGAACTTCGACGCCGGCGTGGCCTCCGCGGGCGCGCTGTTCGCGGTGCTGCTGGCCAACATCGTCGCGGTCTTCCTGATCCGCATGGTCGGGAAGAACCTGGACCGATGAGGAGCGACCCGATGGAACGACTCCCGATGGAAAGACTCCCGACCGAACGACTCCCGATCGAACGACAACCGATGGCACGGAATCCCCTGGCACGAGCGCCGACGACGACCCGACGACCCGCTCCCTTCCCCCTTGCCACGGCCGTCCGCGCCGTGGCCGCCTGGGCCGTGGCGCTGCTGCTGTTCTTCCCGATCGCCTGGCTGGGCCTGACGGCCTTCAAGACCGAGCTGCAGGCCGTGGCCGTGCCGCCGCAGTGGCTGTTCACGCCGACGCTGGAGAACTTCCACGAGGTGCAGGCCCGCAGCGACTACCTGCTGTATGCCCGCAACTCGGTGGTGACCAGCGTGCTGTCCACGGTGCTGGGCCTGCTGCTGGCCGCGCCGGCCGCCTATGCGATGGCCTTCTTCCGCGGCCGCTGGACCCGCGACATCCTGATGTGGATGCTGTCCACCAAGATGATGCCGGCCGTGGGCGCGCTGGTGCCGATCTACGTGCTGGCGCAGAAGAGCCAGCTGCTGGACACGCAGGCGGCGCTGATCATCGTGTTCGCGCTGTCCAACCTGCCGATCATGGTGTGGATGCTGTACTCGCATTTCCGCGACATCCCGCCGGAGATCCTCGAGGCCGCGCGCATGGACGGCGCCACGCTCTGGCAGGAGGTGCGGCTGGTGCTGCTGCCGCTGGGCATGGGCGGCCTGGCCTCCACCGGTCTGCTGTGCCTGGTGCTGTCCTGGAACGAGGCCTTCTGGAGCCTCAACCTCAGCGCCGCCAAGGCCGGCACGCTGGCCACGCTGATCGCCTCCTACTCCAGCCCCGAGGGCCTGTTCTGGGCCAAGCTCTCCGCCGCCTCGCTGATGGCCATCGCCCCCATCGTGGTGTTCGGCTGGTTCAGCCAGAAGCAGCTGGTGCAGGGCCTCACCTTCGGCGCGGTCAAGTAGACCGCCACCTCCAACACACGGATCCCTCCATGGCATTCCTCCAACTGAGCGGCATCGAGAAGTACTTCGCCCAGCACCGCGCGATCCGCGGCATCGACCTGGGCATCGAACGCGGCGAGTTCATCGTCTTCGTCGGCCCGTCGGGCTGCGGCAAGTCGACGCTGCTGCGGCTGATCGCCGGCCTGGAGCGCATCGACGGCGGCACGCTCACGCTCGACGGCCGCGACATCACCGACGCGCCCTCCAGCCGCCGCGACCTGGCGATGGTGTTCCAGAGCTACGCGCTCTACCCGCACATGAGCGTCTACGACAACATGAGCTTCGCGCTCAAGCTCGCCGGCGCGGCACCGCAGGAGATCCGCGCCAAGGTCGAGCGCGCCGCCGCCGTGCTCGACCTGACGCCCTACCTGCAGCGCACGCCCAAGGCGCTGTCGGGCGGCCAGCGCCAGCGGGTGGCGATCGGGCGGGCCATCGTGCGCTCGCCCAAGGTGTTCCTGTTCGACGAACCCTTGTCCAACCTGGACGCGGCGCTGCGCGGGCAGACGCGGGTGGAGATCGCCAAGCTGCATCGCGACCTCGGCGCGACCACGATCTACGTCACCCACGACCAGGTCGAGGCGATGACGCTGGCCAGCCGCGTCGTCGTGCTGCGCGACGGCCAGATCGAGCAGGTCGGCACGCCGCTGGAACTCTACGACCGGCCGGCCAACCAGTTCGTGGCCCAGTTCATCGGCACGCCGCAGATGAACGTGGTGCGCAGCGACCGGCTGCCCGAGGCGCTGCGGCGGCAGGCGCCGCGCGCCGCCGCGAACGGCAGCCTGGGCCTGCGGCCCGAGGCGGTCGCGGTGGCCCCGCGCGGACACGGCGGCGCAGGCAGCGCGAGCGGCGGCGCCGGAGAGATCGGCGGCACGGTGGAGCTGGTGGAAGCACTCGGCGCGGAGACCCTGCTCTACGTCCGCACCGGCGAGGGCGCGCAGTGGGTGGCGCGGCTCGGCGAACGCACCCGCTGCGTCGCCGGCGACGAGGTGTCCCTGCGGCTCGACGCCACGCGCGCGCTCTGGTTCGACGACGCCGGCCGCGTCGTGCCCGCGGGCCAGGCACTCGCCGCATGAGCAGCGCCATGGCCACCTCCGACGGCACCTCCACGATCCTCCACCTCGGACTGGGCGCCTTCCACCGCGCGCACCAGGCGCTCTACCTGCAGGCGCTGCACGACCAGGGCGACACCCGCTGGGTGCTCGCCGGCGGCAACCTGCGGCCCGACATGCCCGAGACCATCGAGGCCCTGCGCGCGCAGGGCGGCGCCTACACGCTGGAGACCGTCTCCGCGCAGGGCGAGCGCCGCTACACCTGGGTGCGGGCCATCCGCACCGTCGTGCCCTACACGCCGGACCTGGCGGGGCTGGTCGCCATCGCCGCGGAGCCGGCGACGCGCATCCTGTCCTTCACGGTGACCGAGGCCGGGTATTACCTGGACAGCCGGCACGAACTCGATTGGGAACAGGCGCCGGAGCTGGACGCCGACCTGGCCGCGCTGCGCGAGGGCCGGCCCGTCGTCACGCTCTACGGCGCGCTGACGGTCCTGCTGCGCGCGCGTCGGGCGGCGGACGCCGGACCGGTCACGCTGCTCAACTGCGACAACCTGCGGCACAACGGCGACCGATCCCGCCACGGCCTGCTGCAGTTCGTGCGCGCGCTCGGCGACGACGACCTGGCGGGCTGGATCGAGGCGCACACCACCAGCCCCAACGCGATGGTCGACCGCATCACGCCGCGTCCCACACCGGAGGTCGGCGCGCGCGTGCGTGCCGCCACTGGCCGCGAGGACCGCGCCGCGCTGATGAGCGAAAGCTTCACGCAATGGGTGATCGAGGATCGCTTCGCCGCCGGCCGTCCGGCCTGGGAGCGGGTCGGCGTGGAGATGGTCGCGTCGGTGGTTCCGTACGAGGAGGCGAAGATCCGCCTGCTCAATGCCACGCACAGCTGCATCGCCTGGGCCGGCACGCTGGTCGGCCACCGTTTCATCCACGAGGGGACGCAGGACCCGCGCATCCGGCGGATGGCCTTCGACTACGCCACCGACGACGCCATCCCGGTGCTGCAGCCGAGTCCGCTCGACCTGGCGGCCTACCGCGACGTGGTGTTGGAACGCTTCGCCAATCCGGCCATCGCGGACACCAACCAGCGCGTGGCCATGGACGGCTTCAGCAAGCTGCCCGGCTTCATCGCGCCGACGATCCGGGAACGGCTCGCGCGCGGCGAGCGCATCGACAGCGTCGCGATGCTGCCGGCGCTGTTCCTGGCCTTCCTGCAGCGCTGGCACGCGGGTCGCCTGCCCGAGGCCTATCACGACCAGGCGATGGACGTCGATGCCGCGCATGCGATGTGCGCGTCGGCGGATCCGGTCGCCGCCTTCGCCGCCGACCGCGTGCTGTGGGGAGAATCGGCCGGCGATCCGCGGCTGGTCTCCGCCTTGCGCGCGGCGACCGGGCGGGTCGACGCATTCGTCGCCACGACGGATCGCTGACGACCGAGCCCCCTTTCGCGCCAGGAGCCCGCCATGCCGACGACGACCCAAGCCGTACCGCGCCGCACGCAACCCGAGCTGGAATACGCCTGTTCCCGCTCGCCGGAGCTGGGCTACGAGCCGTCGGAGAGCGCCGGCTTCATCCGCTGCCTGTCGCACGGTTTCCCGACGCCGCTGGCGCGCTGGCATTGCCACGACGAGTACGAGCTGCACCTGATCACCGCCTCGTCGGGCAAGGTGTTCGTCGGCGACTGGATCGGCCAGTTCCAGCCGGGCCAGCTGGTGCTGACCGGCCCGCGCCTGCCGCACAACTGGATCAGCATGGACGTGCCGCCGGAGGGCGTGCCGGAGCGCGACCTGGTCGTGCAGTTCCCGCACGAGCCCTTCGCCGCGGCCTGCGACGGCATCCCCGAGCTGCGCGAGGTGATGCCGCTGCTGGAGCGCGCGCGGCACGGCATCGAGTTCTTCGGCCAGCACGCGTCGGCCGAGGCGCACTGGCGCCGCGTCAAGGAACGCCAGGGGCTGGCGCGCTTCGGCGCCTTCTGCGAGTGGATGGCGGACCTGGCCCGCTGCAGCGACTACCGGCTGCTGTCCAGCGCGCCGCTGCGCAGCGACGACAACGACCTCGAGCTCGCGCAGGTGGACGTGCTGGTGAGCCGCATCACCGAGCAGCTCGGCGCGCCGCTGTCGGCCGCGGACCTCGCGCAGGAGATGGGCATGACGGAGAGCCGCTTCTCGCGCTTCTTCCGCCGCGCGACCGGCAACACCTTCACGGACTTCGTGAACCGCGTTCGCGTCAACCGTGCCTGCCAGCTGCTGCAGGAGTCGGACCGCACCATCACGCTGATCGCCTACGAAGTGGGCTTCAACAACATGGCCAACTTCAACCGGCGCTTCCTGGACATCAAGGGCGTGACGCCGAGCGAGTACCGCAAGCGGTCGGCCGGCCGCTTCGGCGGGAAGTGATGCCCCGAAGCAGTGATGACCCGAAGCAATGAACCGCGGTGATGACCCGCAGTGATGAACCGCAGTGATGAACCGCAGTCATGACCCGCAGTCATGACCCGACGTGAGGAACCCGACATGGCCTTCGCTCCCTTCCCCGTCGACGCGCCCTCGGGCGGACCCGCCATCCAGGCCGCGGTGGCCGGCGAGGCGCTGATCGACCTGATCGCGCAGCCCGACGGCCGCTATCTGCCCTGCTTCGGCGGCGCGCCCTTCAACCTGAGCCGGGCACTGTCGCGGCAAGGCGTCGGCACGCACTACCTCAATCCGCTGTCGACCGATCGTTTCGGGCGGCAGCTCGCCGGCCGGCTGGCGGCGGACGGCGTCCGGCTGTCGCGGCCGGAGCCGGTCCAGGCGGTCACCTCGCTGGCGGTGGTGGAGGTCGATGCGCAGGGGCATCCGGCGTACGCGTTCTATCGCGATGGCGTGGCGGACCGCGAGGTCGAGGCGCAGACGCTCATCGAGGACTGCCGGCGCCTGCCGGAGCTGCGGCTGGTGTGCACCGGCGCGCTCGCGCTCGACGCGCGGGATGCGGACCGCTACCTGCCCTGGCTGGCGGCACAACGCGCGGAGCGACGCTGCGTGGTGGTGGATGCGAACCTCCGGCCCTCGGTCATGCCACACCTCGACGCGTACCGCGCGTCGGTCCATCGGGCGCTCGCGCTGGCCGACGTCGTGAAGGTCAGCGACGAGGACCTGCTGCACCTGGGGATGCCGGGCGACGATCCGCTGATCCGTTGCGGCCACCTGCTGGACGCGCACCCGCAGATCAGCCTGATCGCGCTGACGCTGGGGGAGGAAGGCGCGTGGCTGCTGCATCGCAACGGCATCCACTGCTTCCACAAGGAGTCGCGGCGGCTGAAGGTGGTGGACACCGTCGGCGCCGGCGACAGCTTCCTCGCAGGCCTGCTGGCGCACCTGCTCTGCCAGGCGCAGATGGCCCGGGCGGCCAACCTGGTGGAGATGCTCGAGAACCTGCTGTACCACTCCTGCGACCAGGCACTGCGCCATGCGGTCGGCAGCGCCAGCCTGTGCGTGCAGGCCGGCGGCGCGGGCGCGCCGACCTGGCAGGAAGTCAGGGAGTGGGTCGGCCGCGGCGAACGCTTCGTGGCCTGACGCGCCCCGGCGCGCCGCGCCCGTCCATCGGACCCGCCGGAGCGCCGCCGTCGCGGCGCGTGTCGCTCAGAACTTCGAGAAGTCCGGCTGGCGCTTCTGGAAGAAGGCCTGGAAGGCCTCCATCGCCTCGGGGCTGCGCAGCCGGGCGCTGAAGATCTCGGCCTCGGCCTGGATCGTGGCCAGCAGCTGCTCCTTGGTGGCGCGGCGCATCAGCTGCTTGCTCTCGCGCACGGCGCTCGGCGGCAGCTTGTTGAAGCGCTCGGCGACACGGCGCGCATGCGCCACGACCTCGCCGGCCGGCAGCACCGCGTTGGCGACGCCGCATTCCACCGCCTGCTCGCCGGTGAAGGGATCGCCCAGCAGGATCTTCTCGGCCGCGCGGCGCGGGCCCATCAGCGTCGGGACCAGCAGGCTGGAGCCGAACTCGGGCACCAGGCCCAGGCTCACGAACGGCATCGCCAAACGCGCGTCGTCGGCGACATAGACGAAGTCGCAGTGCAGCAGCATCGTGGTGCCGATGCCGATCGCCGCGCCGTTCACCGCCGCCACGAGGGGCTTGTCGCAGCCGATCATCGCGCGCATGAACTGGAACACCGGCGCGTCCTCGTCCCGCGGCGGGCTGCCCATGAAATCCTCGATGTCGTTGCCCGAGGTGAAGATCTGCGGCTGGCCCTGGATCAGCACGGCGCGCACGGCGTTGTCGGCGTTGGCCGTGACCAGCGCGTCGGCCATCTCCTGGTACATCGCGCGGGTCAGCGCGTTCTTCTTCTCCGGACGTGCGATCTCGATGGTCTGCACGCCGTTGACGATGGCGGTCTTGATGCTCATGGAGCACTCTCCTCGTTGGGGGTCGCCGGCCGCATCATGCGGCCCGGCAACCGGGTCTGTTCGAATGGATGGCCGCGATCATGCCAGCCACGCGCTCACTTGCGGCCAGAGGCTGCGCTCGAATCGATCGCGGAAGAACCCGAAATGGCCGATGCGGCGCTCGCCGATGTCCTTGGGAGCGATGCGGCGCATCTCCGGACGGGCGCCGGCATAGAAGCCGTGCAGGGACTCGGTGTTGCGGCGGGACATGAACTCGTCGTCGGTGAAGGCCAGGGACAGCATCGGGACGGAGAGCGACGCGTACTTCGCGCGCAGGGCGTCGCCGCCCTCGCCCATCATGTACTCGCGGTCCAGGCACCAGCGTCGCCATTGCGCCATCACGCCGCGCGGCAGGTCGCCGACCTTGCGCAGCTTGCGGCCCGGGAAATAGCCGAACACCGGCAAGGCCAGCGGGACGACGACGTACCAGAGCCACCAGACGTAGCGGCGCAGGCCGATGGAGTTCTCGCGCCAGTAGCCGCTGCCGCAGCCCACCGTGACGGCGCGGGAGACGCGCGAGCGGTTGGGCAGCATGCCGAGGATCTGGCCGCCCAGGCTGTGACCCAGCCAGTGGATCTCGCGGCGGTCGCCGAGCAGTTGGTCGAGGTGCGACAGCGCCGCGGCGGCATCACGCTCGGCCCAGGTGTGGATGTCGGCGTCGAGCCCGCGCAAGGATCGCTTCATGGCGTCGGGACGCGAGGCACCCATGCCGCGGTAGTCGAAGCTCATCACGAGCCAGCCCTGCTCCGCCATCCAGCGCGCGAAGGCGGCGTAGTAACGCTGCTCGACGCCCATCGCCGGAGCGATGAGCAAGCCCGCCTTCGCGGTCGCCGCGTCGCCGTAGAGATGGCCTCGAAGCTCGAAACCATCCTCCGCTCGGAAACTGATCATCGCGATCTCCCCGGCTTGCCATGCGAAAGGGCTTCAGCACTTCCACCGCTGCTGGCCCTCACCCCTGCCCTCTCCCGCAAGCGGGAGAGGGAGTAAGAGGCCTCATGCCTGCCACAAGCCCGCGCGCTGCGCGCGCCCCTCACCCCTGCCCTCTCCCGCAAGCGGGAGAGGGAGTAATTCCCTCTGTCCGCCACGACCTCAGCGTGACGGAAGAAAGAACCGTCCGGTCAGCGCGGTGCATTCTCACTCCCTCTCCCGCTTGCGGGAGAGGGCGGGGGTGAGGGCCAGCGGCCGGCGCAGTACGCCAGCCGCAAAGCCTTTACAGGCGCTCGATGATGCCCGCCGCGCCTTGGCCGGCGCCGACGCACATCGTCACCATGCCGTACTTCGCACCGGTGCGACGCAGGCCATGGATGACCGAGGCCGCACGGATCGCACCCGTCGCGCCCAGCGGGTGACCCAGGGCGATCGCGCCGCCGTTGGGGTTCACCTTGGAACGGTCCAGCACGATGCCCTTGCTGTCGAGGTCGTTCAGCACGGCCAGCGATTGCGCAGCAAACGCCTCGTTCAGCTCGACCCAGCCCAGGTCCTCGGCCTTGATGCCGGCCAGCTTGAGGGCCGCCGGAATCGCCTCGATCGGGCCGATGCCCATGATCTCCGGCGGCACGCCACGCACGGCGAAGGAGACGAAACGCGCCAGCGGGGTCAGGCCGAAACGCTTGACCGCAGCCTCCGACGCCACGATCAGCGCGCCCGCGCCGTCGGAGGTCTGCGAGCTGTTGCCGGCGGTGACGCTGCCCTTGGCGGCGAACACGGGCTTGAGCTTGGCCAGGCCCTCCATCGACGTGTCCTTGCGCGGACCTTCATCGGTGTCGACGATGCGGCTCTTCACGATGACGCCGTCACCGTTCAGGTCCGGCTGGCGGTCCTTCAGTTCGAACGGGGTGATCTCGTCCTTGAAGAAGCCGCCTTCGATCGCGGCCAGCGCGCGACGGTGCGATTCCAGCGAGAACTCGTCCTGCGCCTGACGCGAGACCTTCCACTTGTCCGCGACCTTCTCAGCCGTCAGGCCCATGCCGTAGGCCAGGCCGATGTTCTCGTCGCGCTCGAAGATGGCGGGCGGGAAGGACGGCTTGTTGCCGCCCATCGGCACCATGGACATCGACTCGACGCCGCCGGCGATCATCACTTCGGACTCACCGACGCGGATGCGGTCCGCGGCCATCGCCAGGGCGGTGATGCCCGAGGCGCAGTAGCGGTTCACCGTCACGCCGCCGACCGTGTTCGGCAGGCCCGACAGGACCGCCGCCACGCGGGCGATGTTCATGCCCTGCTCCCCCTCGGGGAAGGAGCAGCCGATGATGGCGTCCTCGATCACCGACGGATCCAGGCCCGGGACCTGGGCCATCGCGGCCTGGATCACGCGGGACAGCATCTCGTCCGGACGGGTGTTCTTGAAGTAGCCCCGGCCCGACTTGCCGATGGGCAGACGGGTGGCGGCGCAGATGTAGGCGTCTTGAACTTGCTTGCTCATGATTGATTCCTTCTAGGCCGCGGGATCAGTTGCGAACGGGCTTGCCGGTCTGCAGCATGCCCATGATCCGCTCCTGGGTCTTCGGGTGCTCCAGCAGCGAGCAGAAGTGCTTGCGCTCCAGCGACATCAGGTATTCCTCGGTCACCAGCGAGCCGGCTTCGACTTCGCCGCCGCAGACGACGTCGGCGATCAGCGAGGCCAGGTGGAAGTCGTGCGCGCTGATGAAGCCGCCGTCACGCATGTTGGCCAGCTGGGCCTTGACGGTGGCGATGCCGGAACGGCCCGCGACCGGGAACTTGGCCTTGAGCGGCGCGCGATAGCCGGAGTCCGCCATCGCCTTGGCCTGCGCCGTGGCGATGAATAGCAGCTCGTCCTTGTTGGGGACGATGACGTCGCTGTCCAGCAGGTAGCCCAGCTTCTGCGCTTCCAGCGCGGAGGTCGCCACCTTGGCCATCGCGGCGTTGGTGAAGCCGTCCTTCAGGAAGGCGAAGATGTCCGCGTTGGCGTTGCCGGCCGAGGCCATCTCCGCCGCGCGGCGCGCGATGTAGGTCAGGCCGCCGCCGCCAGGGATCAAGCCGACGCCCACTTCCACCAGGCCGACATAGGACTCCATGTGCGCGACACGGCGGGCGCAGTGCACCGCCAGCTCGCAGCCGCCGCCCAGCGCCAGGCCGCGCATCGCGGCGACGACCGGGACGTTGGCGTAGCGCACGCGCAGCATCATGTCCTGCAGCTTCTTCTCTTCCGGCGCGATGCCCTTGGCGCCCTTGGTCATGAAGACCGGCATCAGCGCTTCCAGGTTGGCGCCGGCGGAGAACACGTCGTCCGGCGACCAGATGACCAGGCCCTTGTACTTGGCCTCGGCGATCTCGACGGCCTTGAGCAGGCCCTCGGTCACCGTCGGGCTGATCAGGTGCAGCTTGCAGTGGATCGAGGCGATCAGGACTTCGCCGTCCAGCGACCAGACGCGGACTTCCTCGTTCTTGAACTCCTCGGTGCCGGCCTTGAGTGGCTCGACGGCGCCTTCGCCGACCAGCGATTCGGGGAAGGCCTGGCGCGCATAGACCGGCAGCTTGGCGCGCGGCTTGAACTTGCCTTCCTTGGCGCTCCACGAGCCGTCCTTCGAGTGCACGCCGCCGTTCTGGGCGACCGGTCCTTCGAAGACCCAGGCGGGCAGCGGCGCGCTCGACAGCGTCTTGCCGGCGTCGATGTCGGCCTTGACCCACTCGGCGACCTGCTTCCAGCCGGCCGCCTGCCAGAGCTCGAACGGGCCCTGCTGCGAGCCGAAGCCCCAGCGCATGGCGAAGTCGATCTCGCGCGCGGTGTCGGCCACGGTGTCCAGGTGCACGGCCACGTACTGGAACGAGTCGCGCAGGATGGACCACAGGAACTGGGCCTGCGGGTTGCTCGATTCGCGCAGCAGCTTGATGCGGTCGGGCGCCGGCTTCTTCAGCATGCGCGCGACGATCTCCTCGGCCTTGCCGCCGCCGGCGACGTATTCACCGGTGGCGAAGTCCAGGCGCTGGATGTCCTTGCCGACCTTCTTGTAGAAGCCCGCGCCGGCCTTCTGGCCCAGCGCGCCCTTCTCGATCAGGCCCGCCAGCACCTTGGGCGTGGCGTAGGTCGAGTAGAAGGGATCGTCCTTGAGGTTGTCCTGCATCGTCTTGACGACGTGCGCCATCGTGTCCAGGCCCACCACGTCCGCGGTGCGGAAAGTGCCCGAGGACGCGCGGCCCAGCTTCTTGCCGGTCAGGTCGTCGACGACGTCGACGGACAGGCCGAACTTCTCGGCCTCGATCATCGTGGCCATCATGCCGGCGATGCCGACGCGGTTGGCGACGAAGTTGGGCGTGTCGTTGGCGCGCACGACGCCCTTGCCCACGGCCGAGGTCACGAAGCTCTCGAGCTGGTCGATCACCTCAGGATTCGTCGTCGGCGTGTTGATCAGCTCGACGAGGTACATGTACCGCGGCGGGTTGAAGAAATGGATGCCGCAGAAGCGCGGCTTGATCGATTCCGGCAGGACTTCCGACAGCTTGGTGATCGACAGGCCCGAGGTGTTGGACGCCACGATCGCGTGCGGCGCCACGAAGGGCGCGATCTTCGTGTACAGGTCCAGCTTCCAGTCCATGCGCTCGGCGATGGCCTCGATGATCAGGTCGCAGTCCTTGAGCAGCTCCAGGTGCTCCTCGTAGTTGGCCTGCTGGATCAGCGCGGCGTTCTCCGGCACGCCCAGCGGCGCCGGCTTGAGCTTCTTCAGGCCGTCGACGGCCTTGGTCACGATGCCGTTCTTCGGGCCTTCCTTGGCGGGCAGGTCGAACAGCACGACCGGCACCTTCACGTTGACCAGATGGGCGGCGATCTGCGCGCCCATCACGCCGGCGCCGAGCACGGCGACCTTGCGAACTTGGAATCGACTCATGGTTTCTCCAATGAACATCCCGCAGGACGTAGGAACTGTGTGTGTAGAGGGCGCTCGACGCGGCGCCTCCATCAACGCGGATGCAATGTTTATTCGACGCGGATCCAGGTCTGCGTGCGGCCCAGCATGGGCATGCCGATGAAGCCGCGGACCTCGAGCTTCTTGCCACCGTCCACCGGACGCAAGCGCACACGATAGACCTTGCCGTTGCCCGGGTCGAGGATGTCGCCGCCGTCCCAGAGCGCGGCGTCGTCGCCGTTCTTCTTGACGTTGCGCAGGATGGTCAGGCCGAGGATGGGCTGGCCCTTGCGCTCGTCGCTGCATTCCTCGCACCTGGCGGTCTGCTTGTCGGGATCGGTGATCTTCTCGATCTTGCCGGAGAGCACGCCGTTCACCTCGCTGATGCGCACCGTGGAGCGCTCCTGCTTGGTGTCGTCGTCGATCGTCTTCCAGACGCCGACCGGCGTGGTGGTCGTCGCCGCCTGCGCGAGCGCGAGGTTGGCGGACAGTCCGAGGCCCAGGGCGACGGCGGTGGCGAACAGCGGTTTCATCGTGTCTCTCTCCGGTTTTTATTGAATGTGGGTGGCGACGGCTGCCGGTGAACGCGGGCGCCCCGCTCGAGGGGGCGCCCGTGACGCTGTCTTTTAGAACAGCGCCTCGTCCATTTCCATCAGCGGGTTCAGGCCGGCGCGCGCGGTGCGGATCAGGCTGGCCGTCTCGGGCAGCAGCTTGGCGAAGTAGAAGCGCGCGGTCGACAGCTTGGCGGTGTAGAACGGATCGCCCGAGTCCTTCTTCTCCAGTGCCAGCTTGGCCATGCGCGCCCACATGTAGGCGAAGCACAGGTGACCCACGACGCGCAGGTAGTCCACCGCGGCGGCGCCGACTTCGTCGGGGTTCTGGAAGGCCTTCATGCCGATCTCGGTGGTCAGCTTGGTGACCTTGTCGCCGATGTCGGCCAGCGGGTTGATGAACTCCTGCATCGCTTCGCTGGTGCCCTCTTCCTCGACGAACTCGGCGATCTTCTTGCCGAACTTCTTCAGCGTCGCGCCGTTGTTCGCGAGGATCTTGCGGCCCAGCAGGTCCAGCGACTGCACGGTGTTCGTGCCTTCGTAGGTCATGTTGATGCGCGAGTCGCGCACGAACTGCTCCATGCCCCACTCGTGGATGTAGCCGTGGCCGCCGAAGACCTGCATGCAGTGCGAGGTGGCGATCCAGGCGTTGTCCGAGATGAAGGCCTTGATGATCGGGGTCAGCAGCGCGACCTCGTCCTCGCAGGCCTTGCGCTCGTCGGCATCGTCGCTGCTCAGCGCCTTGTCCAGCTGCAGCGCGGTGTAGGCGGACAGCGCGCGGCCGCCTTCGGCGAAGGCGCGCGCGGTCAGCAGCATCTTGCGGACGTCGGGGTGGACGATGATCGGATCGGCCGGCTTGTCCGGCGACTTCGGACCCGACAGCGCGCGCATCTGGATGCGGTCCTTGGCATAGGCGACGGCGTTCTGGTACGCGACCTCGGTCAGGCCCAGCGACTGGTTGCCGACGCCCAGGCGGGCGGCGTTCATCATGACGAACATCGCCTGCAGGCCCTTGTTGGGCTGGCCGACCAGCGTGCCGACGGCGCCGTCCAGCACGATCTGCGCGGTGGCGTTGCCGTGGATGCCCATCTTGTGCTCCAGGCCGCCGCAGTACACGGGGTTGCGCTCGCCCAGCGAGCCGTCGGCGTTGACCTTGAACTTGGGCACGACGAACAGCGAGATGCCCTTGGAGCCTTGCGGCGCGTCCGGCAGGCGGGCCAGCACCAGATGGATGATGTTCTCGGCCAGGTCGTGTTCGCCGGCGGAGATGAAGATCTTCTGGCCGGTGATCTTGTACGTGCCGTCGCCCTGCGGCTCGGCCTTGGAACGAAGCAGGCCCAGGTCGGTGCCGCAGTGCGGCTCGGTCAGGCACATCGTGCCGGTCCACACGCCCGAGGTCAGCTTGGGCAGGTAGGTGGTCTTCTGCTCCGGCGTGCCGTGCGCATGCAGCGCCTCATACGCGCCATGGCTCAGGCCGGGGTACATGGTCCAGGCCTGGTTGGCCGAGTTCATCATCTCGTACATGAACTGGTTGACCAGCACCGGCAGGCCCTGCCCGCCGTATTCCGGATCGCACGACAGCGCGGGCCAGCCGCCCTCGACGTACTGCGCGTAGGCTTCCTTGAAGCCCTTGGGCGCCTTGACCTCGTGCGTGGCCTTGTCCAGCGTGCAGCCTTCCTGGTCGCCCGACAGGTTGATCGGGGTCAGGACTTCCGACGCGAACTTGCCGCCCTCTTCCAGCACCGCGTTGATGGTGTCCTCGTCGACATCGGCATGCGCGGGCAGCAGCTTCAGTTCGTCGACCGCATGCAGCAGCTCGTGCAGCACGAACTTCATGTCGCGCAGGGGCGGGTTGTACTGAGGCATGGGGACTCTCCTGAAATGGTTCTGTGGAAAAAGGGATCGAAGGATCGAAGGATCGAAGGATCGGAAGGGATCTGGAACGGATCGACGGCGGATCGGGGACCGGCGGCTCGTGCCGCTCAGGCTCGCTTGCGGCCCGGGGGCGAGCCCCCGGCGGCGGCGGTCGACGCCGAGGGCAACGGCGTCTGTCGGGCCTCGGCGTCGGCCTTGCGGCCGGCCGGCGTGGCGAAGCTGCCGAGGATGCGCTCCAGCCCCGTGCGGGCACGGGCCAGCGCGCCGTCGCTGCGCAGGAAACGGGCGTCGTGATGCAAGGAGAGGATCAGGCCGTGCATCTCGAACAGGACCTGGTCCGGATCGGCCTCCGGCGCCAGGTGGCCGACCTCCTGCGCCAGCAGGATGGCCTTGCGGATCGCGGCGTGCCAGTCGCGCACCATGCCGACCAGCGCGTCGCGCACCGGACCGGGCCGGTCGTCGAATTCGACCGCGCCGCTGATGTAGATGCAGCCCGAGTCCACCTCGACCGAGGTGCGGTGCACCCAGCGCTCGAACAGCGCGCGCAGGCGCGGCAGGCCGCGCGGCTGGCGGATCGCGGTGTAGAAGACTTCCTCTTCGAACTTGGCGTGGTACTCGCGCACCACGGCGATCTGCAGCTCCTCGCGCGAGCCGAAATGCGCGAAGACACCGGACTTGCTCATCTTCGTCACGTCGGCGAGCGCGCCGATGGACAGGCCCTCCAGCCCCATGTGCGAGGCCAGGCCCAGCGCCGCGTCGAGGATCGCGGCACGGGTCTGCGCGCCCTTGTGCAGCGAGCGCGAGCCGCTGCGCGAGGACGCGAGCGCCTTGGCGGCGGCAGGCTTGGCGGGGGTCAAGGAGGAGGTGGACACGATGCCCGGAATAATAAAACGAACGATCGTTCTATTTTGAGCAGTTCCGGCCCGGAAACGCAATCCTGGACCACCCTTTTTTAGTGATGCCGGCCTAAAAAAGCCAGCGCGCGTTCCGCAGTGGAGCAGCCGGGAATGACGGGATCGCGACTCCGCCAGAGGGAGGCCCTGTCCATGCCAAGGGTTTACCCGCAGCCGGCGGCGCCGACTTCTCTGCGACGCTGGGCCATCCGCGTGCGCGCCGCAGAGTGACCTTCGGCGACGCCCGCCCGCCGGACGCCGGCATAGACTGGCGCAAACAGGGGGCCAGAAGAATGCACAAGCCATCGAATGGCGTGTTCCGGGTTCTGGTGTGCCGGGTGCAGTCCCGGCTGTGCGGCTTGCCGCTGGACGCCGTCGAGGAGACGCTGCGTCCGCTGCCGCTGCGGCCGCTGGCGTCGCCGGTGGTGCATGTCCAGGGCCTGGCGCGCATCCGCGGCGACTGGCTGCCGGTCGTCGACCTGGCCGGACTGCTCGGTGTGACGGCCGAGCCGCCGCGCCGCCATGTGGTCGTGCGGGCCGGCGAGCGCCGCGTCGCGCTGGCCGTGACCGAGGTGCTGGGCCTGCAGTCCCTGCCGGCGGAGAAGCTCCGCGCCCTGCCCCCGCTGCTGCGCGACCGCGAACACGGCGCCGTCGCCGCGCTGGCCGAGCGCGACGACGAATTGATCGCGGTCCTCGACCAGGCCCGGCTGCTGCCCGACGGCGCGTCGGCGGCGCTGGAGCTCCATGACGGACCGCCGGACGCCGCGCCGCGGCCGGCCACCGCGGAGGCCGGTCGATGACGCGCGCCGCGCCGGACGCCTTCGACCTTCCTCCGCTGTTGCCGCGGCTGCGGGCGTTGCTCGCCGCCCGGCTCGGGCTGAACTTCGACGAACGACAGGACGACCGGCTTGCCGCGGCGCTGAGGCGCGTCGCGGGGCCGGTCAGTCCAGAGCGCTTCCTCGACCAGATGGAGCTGGCGCCGACCCGTGCCCGGCTCGACGCGCTGGCGGCCGAACTGACCGTCGGCGAAACCTTCTTCTTCCGTCATCCCGAGCAGTTCGACGCGTTGCGCTTCGACCTGCTGCCCGGCATGGTGCGCGGCCTCGGGGAGAACGCGGCCGGCCGGCCGCTTCGCGCCCTCTCCGCCGGCTGCGCCAGCGGCGAGGAGGCCTACACCCTGGCGATCACGCTGCACCGCGCCGGCCTGGAGGCGCAGCACGTCGACTGGCACGTGACCGCCGTGGACCTGAATCCGGCGGCCCTCGCGCGGGCCGCGGCCGCGCGCTACGGCGAGTGGAGCCTGCGGGCGACGCCGCCGGAACAGCGCGACCTCTGGTTCCGCCGCGTGGATCCCGGCGTGTGGACGCCGCTGCCGGTGATCCGGGAACGCGTGCGCTTCGCGCAGCGGCACCTGGGACTGCCGGATGCGCTGTTCTGGGCGCCCGGCAGCTTCGACATCATCTTCTGCCGCAACGTGCTGATGTACTTCGAGCCGGCGGCGCTGCGCCAGGCGATCCGCAACCTGACCGGCGCGCTCGCCCCGGGCGGCGCGCTCTTCCTGGGCCATGCCGAGACGCTGCGCGGCCAGGTGGAGGCGCAGGAGGCCGGCCTGGTGCTGAGGCAGGCGCACGGGTGCTTCTTCTACCGGCGCGAGCGCGCCGACGCCGCGTCGGCGTGGCCGCTCGCCTGGTCCGCGCCGGCGAGGCCGGGTCCGGTCGCCGGATTGGCCGCGCCCCACTTGCCGGCGCCGCCGGAAGGCGTCCTGACAGGGGTCGAATTCGACCCGCCAGGCGTCGATGTGGCCGAGGCCGATCCGGCCGGGCTCGATCGGCGCACTGCCGACCAGGCGTCGCTCGACCGGGCCCTGCTCGACGAGGCGCTGCGCCTGATCGAGGCCGGCCAGGTGGAGGACGGCCTGCGCGCCTGCGCGCGGTTGACCGTGCCGGGCCGGCCGGCCGCGCTGCAGGCCGAGGCCCTGTTCCTCCAGGGCCTGGCGATGGAGGAACGCGGCCAGTTGCCCGCCGCCGAATGGCATCACCAGCGCGCCGCGGCCAAGGACGCCGGATTCGCGCTGCCGCACCTGCGGCTGGGGCTGCTGGCGCGGCGCCGCGGCGAGGTCGTCGCCGCGCGCCGCGAACTGGGCCGGGCGCTGGCGCTGCTGGCCGACGAATCGCTGGAACGGCTGCGCCGCTTCGGCGGCGGTTTCGACCGCGACGACCTGCGGCGCCTGTGCCGCGACGAGATCCTGGAGGCCCGCGCATGACCGAAGCCACCCGCGAGCTGCTCGCCGAATGGCGCGAGACCTTCGACCGCTCCTTCGGCGAGCCGCGCCGGCAGGCCGCGGACGAGACGGCGCTGGACGTGCTGGGCATACGGATTGCCGGCGAGCCCTTCGCCCTGAACTTGGCCGACCTGGCCGGACTGACACCCGCGATGCCCGCCGCCCCGTATCCCGCCGCCGCCCCCGGGCTGCTCGGACTCGCCGGTCACCAGGGCCAGGTCTTTCCGCTGTACGACCTGCAGGCGCTCATCGGCCGCGGGGCCGCGGCCGATCCGCGCTGGTGGGCGATCGCGCGGGCCGCGCCGCTGGCCCTGGCCTTCGAGGGCTTCGACGGCCAGTGGCGGCTGTCGCCCGCTGACCGCCTGCAGCAGAACGACGCCGCCGGCACCGGCTGGGCGGTGCGCTGCGGCGGCGCGTTGCGCCCGCTGATCGAGCTCGACGGCCTGATCGCGTCCGTGTCCGCCCATGCGCGCAACGCGAGCGGCGGGAACGACGACGGCCCGTGGTCGTCGGCCACGACAACAACCAGCGCCGGCACCGCCGGACGATGACAGGGAGACCCGGACCATGTGGACCTTCGGAAGAAAGCTGTCGGTGGGCTTCGCGCTGTCCTTCGCGCTGCTGCTGCTCATCGGGATCCTGGCCTATCGCGGCACGGACGCGATGACGCAGACCAGCTACCAGGTGACCCACACCCATTCGGCGCTGAGCCACATCAACAAGGTGCTGAGCCTGATGAAGGACGCGGAGACCGCGCAGCGCGGCTACCTGCTCACCGGGGAGGAGGCCTACCTCGAGCCCTACCGCAACGCCGTCGCCAACGTGCCGCGCGAGCTGGCGGAGCTCAAGTCGCAGATCCGCGACAACCCCGCGCAGCAGTCCCGGGCCAACCAGGCGACGGCGATGATCGACGGACTGATGCAGCTGCACAAGGAGCGCATCGAGACCCGGCGGGCCAGCGGCCTGGAGGCTACGCTGAAGTCGGTCTCGCTGGGCGAGGGCAAGCGTCGCATGGACGAGTTGCGCGCGGTCATCGGCCAGATGGAGGACGAGGAAAACGAGCTGTTGCGCGAGCGCGCGCGCGAGGTCGAGTCCACCGCGTCCACCGTGCGGACGGCCATCGTCTGGGGCACGGTGGCCGGCGCGCTGCTGGTGCTGGTGGCGGCCCTGTCGCTGAGCCGGGCGCTCAGCGGCCAGGTCGGCACGGCGGTGAAGCATGTGCAGCGCTCCTCGGCCGAGCTGCAGGCCGCGGCGAACCAGCAGGCGGCGGGCGCGCGCGAGACGGCCACCTCGATGACGGAGATCTCGACCACGATCTCCGAGCTGCTGGCGACCTCGCGCCAGATCGCCGACAGCGCGCAGCGCGTGGTCGGCATCGCGGAGCAGACCGCCGGCCTGGCGCGCGGCGGCGACGGCACGCTGCAGGCGGCGCGCGAGACCATCGCGGCGATGCGCCGGCAGATCGACCTGGTCGTGGACCACATGCTGGACCTGGGCCGCAAGTCGCAGCAGATCGGGGTGGTGCTGGACCTGGTCGGCGAGCTGGCCGAGCAGACCAACATCCTGGCGATCAACGCCACCATCGAGGCGACCGTGGCCGGCGACGCCGGGCGGCGCTTCAGCGTCGTCGCGGACGAGATCCGCAAGCTCGCCGACCGGATGACCGCCTCGACCAAGGAGATCCGGCTGCAGATCGACGACGTGCGCGGCGCGGTCAACACCACCGTGATGGCCACGGAGACCGGCTCCAAGGCCGTCGACGCGGGCGCGCGGCAGTTCGACGACGTGGCCGCGACCTTCGCCAAGATCGCCGGCCAGGTCGTCACCACGACCGACGCGGCGCGCGAGATCGAGCTCTCCACCAAGCAGCAGGCCACCGCCGTCGAACAGCTCAACGTCGCGCTGTCCAACACCGCCCAGGCCTCGCGCGAGACCGAGGCGAGTTCCGGCCAGACCTCGCAGACGGCCACCGAGCTCGCCGAGATGTCGCGCGACCTGCTGCGCCTGGTGCAGGCGCAGCCGACCTGAGGCCGCGCCGGCCGCCGACGACCCGACCCACCCAGACACCGAGCACCGTGGCCAAGGACCCCTACCGCTTCTTCCGCATCGAAGCCCGCGATCTGCTGCGGCAGATGGGCGAGGCCGTGCTCGCCGCGGAGCAGGCGAGCGCGCCCGACCTGCCGCCGCGACTGCTGCGGCTGGCCCACACGCTCAAGGGCGCCGCGAGCGTCGTGCGACAGCCCGCGATCGCCGCGCAGGCGCATGCGATCGAGGACCTGCTCACGCCGCTGCGCGACAGCGGCGATGCGCCGGGCCGGCCGGAACTCGACGCGCTGCTGGCGCTGATCGACGCGGCCGAGGACTCGATCGCGGCGCTGGACGCGCCGGCCGCCGCGACGCCGGCGACCGCGGCGTCCGCCGCCGCGGCTTCGTCGTCTCCTTCGGCTGCGTCAGGGCGCTCACCGACGCTGGCGACGACAGGGCGGGCGGAAGCGTCCGGCGCTCACGGGGAAGACAGCAGCAACGGCAGCGGCAACGGCCAAGCGGTCGGGAACGAGTCGCCCGCCACCTTCGACGCTGGCGACGACCCGGTCGGCGCGCTGCTGTCGATCCCGCAGCTGATGCCGGAAGAGCTCGACGGCCTGCTCGCCGACATCGCCCGCACGCAGGGCCACCTGGCGCCGCTGGAACGCGCCGCGGCGCTGCTGCGCGAACTGCGCGGCGAGCTGCAGGGCCAGCAGGAACTGCTGGCCGGCCCGCTCGCCCGCATCGAGGACCAGATCGAGCGCGGCGCGCGCCAGCTCGCGCGTGAGCTCGTCGCGCTGCGCGACGGCGCCGAGCAGCTGCGGCTGCTGCCGGCGTCGCAGCTCTTCCCGCCGCTGCAGCGCGTCGCGCGCGACGCGGCGCGCTCGCAGGACAAGCAGACGCGGCTCAACGGCGTCGGCGGCGACGTGAAGCTGGAACTGGCGCTGCTGAACGCGGTCTCCGGCGCGCTGGTGCAGATGGTGCGCAACGCCGTCGCGCACGGCATCGAGACACCCGCCGAGCGCGACGCCGTCGGCAAGCCGTCGGCCGGCGTGATCGAGCTGCGGGTCGAGCGCCGCGGCCGCGAGGTCCTGTTCATCTGCGCCGACGACGGCGCCGGCCTGGACCTGGACGCGCTGCGCCGCACCGCCGTCGACAAGGGCGTGCCCGGCGCGGCGCTGCTCGACGACGAGGCCCTGATCGACCGCCTGCTGCGCGGCGGCCTGAGCACCGCGCGACGCGTCGATGCGCTGGCCGGCCGCGGCGTCGGCATGGACCTGGTGCGAGACACGGCCGACCGGCTCGGCGGCCGGCTCACGCTGCGCAGCCGCCGCGGCGAGGGCACGGAGGTCGAGCTGCGCGTGCCGCTGCAGCTGGCCGCGCTGCGCGCGATCCGCCTGTGCGCGGGCACGGTCTCGGCCTGGGTGCCGCTGGACGCCGTCGAGCGCGTGCTGCAGCGGCCGGCGCTGAGCGGCTCCCACATCGCGGTCGACGACGAACTGCTGCCCCACCTGTCGCTGGCCGAGGCGCTGCGCCCCGGCGTCGCCGCGCCGCCGCCGCGTTCCGCCCTGGTGCTGCGCGCCGGCGGCCAGCGCGCGGTGCTGGGCGTCGATTCGCTGGACGGCGTGACCAGCGTGGTGCTGCGGCCGCCGCCAGCGCTGCTGCCGCCCTCGCCGCTGATCTCCGGCCTGGCGCTGGACGCGGCGCAGCAGCCGGTCCCCGTGCTCGCGCCCGAGGGCCTGATCGCCGCGGCGCGCCACGCGCGCCCGCGGCCGGTCGCGTCGCCGCCGCGCACCGGCACCATCCTGGTCATCGACGACTCGCTGACGACGCGCATGCTGGAACAGAGCATCCTCGAGGCCGCCGGCTACCGCGTGCACATGGCCGCTTCCGCCGAGGACGGCCTGGAGGCGGCGCGACGCGAGCGTTATGCGCTGATCCTGTGCGACGTGGAGATGCCCGGCATGGACGGCTTCGAATTCATGTCGCGCATCCGCGGCGACGCGGCGCTGCGCGACATCCCCGCCGTGCTGGTGACTTCGCGCAACGCGCCCGAGGACCTCGCGCGCGGCAAGGCCGTCGGCGCCGACGGCTACATCGTCAAGGGCGAGTTCGCGCAGAACGAGTTCCTCGCGCAGGTCGCGCGGCTGGTCGCGCGCTCGGCGGCGGCCGACGAGGCGCGGCAAGGAGCCTCGGCATGACCGGCGTCGGCGGCGGCATCGGAGCATCCGCGGGCATCGGCGGCCTGGGCGGCAGCGCCCCACCCTCGGCCAAGCCGCTGCGGGTGCTGGTGGTCGAGGACTCGATCACCGTGCTGGCCCACATCCGCGAGGTGCTGGCCGCCCAGCCCGACATCGAGGTGGTTGGCGAGGCCCATGACGGCGCGCAGGCCGTGGCCCTGTGCGAGCGGCTGCGGCCGGACGTCATCTCGATGGACATGATGCTGCCCGGCATGGACGGCCAGGCCGCGACCGAGGCCATCATGGCGCACTGCCCGACGCCGATCCTGATCGTCTCCTCGTCGACCAACCGCGGCGAGCTGCTGCGCACCTACGAGGCGCTGGCGGCCGGCGCCGTCGAGGTGCTGGAGAAGCCCAGCGCCCACCAGCCCGAAGGGGAGTGGGAGAAGCGCTACGTGACGCTGCTGCGCCTGGTGGCGCGGATCCGCGTGATCACGCATGTGCGGGCGCGCATGGGCGGCCGGCCGGTCTCGCGGGCCACCCCGCTGCCGCCGGCGCCGCGCCGGGCGCTGCTGGCGCTGGGCGCGTCCACCGGCGGTCCGGGCGCGCTGATGAAGGTGCTGCAGTCGCTGCCGGCGCCGTCGCCGCTGCCGGTGCTGATCGTGATGCACATCAACGCCGTCTTCAGCCGCGGCTTCGCCGAATGGCTGGACGCGCAGACGCCGCACCGCGTGCGCTACGCCCAGGGCGGCGAACGCCTGCGCGACCTCGCCGGCCAGGTGGTGCTGGCGCCGCCGGACGTCCACATGATCGTGCGCGCCGGTCAGCTCGAGCTGACCCACGCGCCGCCGCGCCATTCGTGCCGGCCGTCGGTGGACGAGCTGTTCGAATCATTGGCCGCGGAGATCGGCCCGGGCGTGGCCGCGGCGCTGCTGACCGGCATGGGCCGGGACGGCGCGCAGGGCCTGCTCGCGATCCGCCGCGCCGGCGGCGCGACGCTGGCGCAGGACGAAGCGAGTTCGATGGTCTACGGCATGCCGCGCGAGGCCGCCCAGCTGGGTGCCGCCGAGCGCGTGCTGCCGTTGGCCGACATCGGCCCCGCCCTGTTGGGCTTGAGCGGTCTGCCCTGGGGAGGAGGAGCCCACACATGAACAAGAGAACCTTCATCGTCGAGGACAGCCTGACGGTCCGGATGGATCTGCGCGAGGCGCTCGAGGACGCCGGCTTCGACTGCGTCGACTGCGCGACGCTGGCGCAGGCCCGGGCCGCGCTGGCCGAGGGCATGCCGGCGCTGGTGCTGCTGGACAACCAGCTGCCCGACGGCGACGGGGGCAGCTGGCTGGCCGAGCTCCGCGCCTCGCCGCAGGGCGGCGACTGCGTCGTGCTGATCCTGTCCAACGCCTCGCAGGCCGGCGACCGGCTGCGCGGCATCGCGCACGGCGCGGACGAGTACGTGGGCAAGCCCTACGACCGCGTCTATGTCGTCGACCGCGCGCGCGAGCTGGTGCGCCAGCGCCAGGCGCGACTGGCGACGCCGGAGCCGCTGGTGGCCTCGGTGCTGCTGATCGACGACAGCGAGACCTTCCGCGAGGCGCTGGGCGAAGCGCTCGAGCCCCACGGCTACGACATCTACATGGCGGCGCACGGCGAGGAAGGCCTGCGCCAGGCCGCGGCGCTGCGGCCCAACGCGGTGATCGTGGACCAGCACATGCCCGGCATCGACGGCGCGGCGGTGATCCGCCGGCTGCGCCTGGATCCGGCGCTGCGCCACACGCCCTGCCTGCTGCTGACCGCCGACGAGGGGCCGGAGGCGGAGCTGCGCGCGCTGGAGGCCGGCGCCGACGCGTTCGCGCGCAAGCAGGACGACGTCGACCTGATCCTGGCGCGGGTCGCGGCGATGCTGCGCAGCGCCAAGGCCAGCCTGCCGGAACAGGGCGCGAGCCTGCTGGGCCCCAAGCGCCTGCTGCTGGTCGACGACAGCGCCAACGTGCTGGCGGAGCTGGGCGCGACGCTGCGCGACGACGGCTACGACGTGGTCGCCGCGAGCAGCGGCGAGCAGGCGCTGGAGCTGCTCGCGGTGCAGCCGGTGGACGCGGTGCTGCTGGACGTGCAGATGCCGGGCATCGGCGGGCTGGAGACCTGCCGCCGGATCAAGTCCGCGCCGTCGCTGCGCGACATCCCGGTGGTGCTGCTGACCGCCTTCGAGGGCCGCGCGTCGATGCTGGCCGGCCTGGAGGCCGGCGCCGACGACTACGTGGTCAAGGCCAACGGCGAGGTGGAGCTGCTCAAGGCGCGGCTGCGCGCGCAGCTGCGGCGCAAGCAGTTCGAGGACGAGGCCCGGCGCGTCCACGCCGAGCTGCACAGCAGCGCGATGGAGGCCGCCGAGGCGCGCGCCGCGCGCGAGCTGGCCGACAGCCGCGCCGAGCTGCTGGCGGTGCTGCAGCAGCGCAACGACGCGTTGGAGCAGCTCAACGCCGAGCTCAGCCGCGCCAGCAGCGCCAAGACAGCCTTCCTGTCGACCATGTCGCACGAGCTGCGCACGCCGCTGAACGCGGTGATCGGCTTCGCGCAGCTGATGCGCGACGGCGCGGCGGGTCCGGTCAGCGAGCGCCAGTCCGAGTTCTGCAACCACATCCACAACGCGGGGCAGCACCTGCTCTCGCTGGTCAACGACCTGCTGGACATGGCCAAGATCGAGGCCGGGCGGGTCGACCTGGACATCGAGCCGGTGGAGCTGGACGAGCTGCTGCGCGACGCGCTGGCGATCGTCCAGGAGCGCGCGCGGCTGAACCGCATCCAGATGGATTTCTTCGGTGTCGGCGGCGGCCAGCGGCTGTGCGTGGACCGGCGCCGGCTGCGGCAGATCATCTACAACCTGCTGTCCAACGCCGCGAAGTTCACGCCCAAGGGCGGCAACATCCGGCTCGAGGCGCGCCGCGTGCCGCGCCTGCGCGCCCGCGAGGCCTTGCCGGGCTTCCCGGACGGCCGCCGCTCGGAGCTGCCCGACAGCGAGTACGGCGAGTTCATCCAGATCAGCGTCACCGACAACGGCATCGGCATTCCGTCCGAGGGGCTGGACAAGCTGTTCCAGCCCTTCAACCAGGTGCGCAACGCGCTGACGCACAAGGTCGAGGGCACGGGCCTGGGCCTGGCGACGGTGGCGCGCCTGGTGCAGCTGCACGGTGGCGCGGTGGCGGTGAGCAGCGCGCCCGACAAGGGCAGCTGCTTCACCTGCTGGCTGCCGTGGCGCGAGCCGGTGATGCCCGATGTGGTGCTGCCGGACGAGCCGGGCGAGCGTCCGCTGGCGCTGGTGATCGAGCACAACGAGCCGGCGGCGGCGCTGATGCGGACGCAGCTGAACGCGGCGGGATTCCGCGTGCGCCACGTCGCGTCGGCGGAAGCCGCGCTGGAGCTGGCGCCGCAGCTGCGGCCCGACCTGATCACGCTGGAGGTCAACCTGCCGGGGCTGGACGGCTGGGAGCTGCTGTCGCGCCTGAAGAACCTGCCGGGCTGGGCGCACATCCCGGTGGTGGTGGTGTCGGTGGACGCGGGGCAGGAGGTCGCGCTGTCGCTGGGCGCCTCGGCGGTGCTGCACAAGCCGGTGTCGCGCAAGGCGCTGAGCAAGGAGCTGGAGATGCTCGGCTTCAAGCCGACGGCTACCCGCAAGTTCCTGGTGCTGGCGATCAGCGACGCGCCGGGCGACCTGCAATCGCTCAGCGCGCACCTGTCGCAGCCCGGCTTCTCGGTGCTGCGAGCGACCGGCGGCAAGGAAGGCATCGAGCTGGCGCGCCGCCACGTGCCCGACCTGATCGTGCTGGACCTGCTGATGACGGAGGTCGACGGCATCGGTGTCGTCGAGGCGCTGCAGCGCGATCCGCTGACGGCGGCCATCCCGGTGATCGTCGTGGCGGCCTCGCAGCTGACGACGCGGGACCGCGAGCTGCTCAACCGCCATGTGCAACGCGCGACGGCCCACGGCGATCCGGCGGCCGAGGGCGCCACGGCGGGGCCCGCGACGGGTCAGCGCCCGCCGGCCAATCCGCAGGGACACTTCATGGACGAGGTCAAGCGCGCGATCAGCCGCACGAGCTGGGGCGACCTCGATCCGCTGGACGACTGACGGACCACGGACCACGGACCACGGACCGCTCCATGCCTGTTCCATCCCACCGCAACGACATCGCGTGACGAGGGAGACGCGACAACACGATGCACGCCACCGCGAACCCCATGACCATCGTCCTCGTCGAGGACTCGCTGACGATCCGGCGCCAGCTGTTGCAGCGACTCGATACCGTGCCCGGACTGCGCGTGGTTGGCGAGGCCGCCGACGAACACACGGCGCTGACGCTGATCGGCCACCTGCGGCCGGACGCGGTGCTGCTGGACCTGTCGCTCGCGCAGGGCGGTTCCGGGCTGGCGGTGCTGAAGGCGCTGCGCAAGCAGGGCTACGCGGGGCAGGTGCACGTGCTCTCGCACCAGACCGACGCCTACCGCGCGGCGGTGCTGGCGGCGGGCGCGGACGGCTTCTTCGACAAGGCGGAGGAGCTCGACGTGATGCTGCGGCAGCTCACCGCGCAGCCGGAGGTCCCGGCGCCGGAGCCGCTGGCGCCGGACGTGTTGCGGGAGCGGCTGGACCAGACGGTGAAGCTCGCGATGCGGGACGGCTCCGAGGTGGTGGTGCATGTGATCGCCGGCCCCGCCGCCGCGTTGCCGCCGCTGGCGGCGCAATTGATCGTCGGGCTGGACGGCGCCGACCTGGTGGGCTGGAGCGGCGCGCCGGGCGACGCCCAGCTCTGCGTCGTGCAGATCGACAGCGACGACGCGCCCCCGCTGCGCGAGCGGCTGGACGTCCTCGCGCCGGACATGCGGCTGGGCCGGGCGCGGCTGCCGGACGACGCGTTGTCGGCGGGTGGATTGGTGGCGGTCGCGGAGCTCCGGGCGCTCGGCAAGCTGCCCGCCTGAGCCCCACGCTGGGGCCGTTCGGCCCGCGCCTGAGGGATGACGGCGGGGTGACGGCGGGCATGACCCGGATGCGTCAGCTCATCCTGGTCATTCCCCCACTTGAACCTCGGCGATCCGCCGCCTAAGTTCGGCGAACAGCCTGAATTTCGTCTCGGCGGCGCCACCGTGGGCGTCTGGCACTTGAGTTGCCCCTAGCGACTGGATTACCCTCTGTCGCTGGAGGTCAATGACCGTGGACGTTCTGCAACTGGACATCTCGGGCCGACCGCAGGCCTGGATCTCGACGAAGGAAGCAGCGGTGCTGTATGCCAGCGACGCGGTGGCGTGGACGCTGGGCGAGCCCTTCCACGTGCTGCGCGGGGGCTACCAGCGGATCACCGGCCTGCAATCGCGGATCGAGCTGCATCCGATCGTGGCGGTGCGTGGCGCGGTCCCGAGCCGGGCGTGGCGCCAGGCGCCGGCGCTCTCCAACTTCAAGCTGTTCGCGCGCGACCGGCATGTCTGCGCCTACTGCGGGCATGTGCTGCATGCGGACCTGCTGACGCGGGAGCACATCCAGCCGGTGTCGCGCAACGGGCGGGACACGTGGATGAACTGCATCACCGCCTGCCGCGCCTGCAACGGCCGCAAGGGCAACCGCACGCCGGAAGAGGCGCACATGGCGCTGCTCTATCTGCCCTACGTGCCCAGCCTGCACGAGGACATGATCCTGCGCGGCCGGCGCATCGTCGCCGACCAGATGGAGTTCCTGCTGGCGAGCGTGCCGAAGTCGTCGAGGCTTTACGCGTCGTAGAGGTGCTTGACGCGGATCGCGAGGTGACGCACGCGCGTCCCCACCGCGCGGAGAACCACTGGCCAACGGCTCAGGACTGTCTAGGAAGTCCGCGGCGATTCGCTCAGTTCCCGCGATTACGTACAACATGAAGCCAAACAACATTGCCGCCTTCCGCAAGGCGTTCAAGATCGACAAAACCGTCGACCTGAGCGAAGCCGGGCCACTAATCGAGGCCGTTGCCGACGCACAAGGCGAAGCCTACTCGGCGGTTTTCGGGGCGGATTGGCCTACGCCGTCTGATGGCTTCCGCGCCCAGACGCTCGTCAATCTGCTGTCTCGCACTTTCGAGCACGCCCAAGCGATGCTGGTGGCTAGCGTGACAGGGTCGCCGTCAAGCTCGGAGGTTCTGGGCCGCACGGTGATTGAGGGTTCGGTCAACGTCATCTACCTCGCATCTAAGGGGAACTCGGGAATGCTGCTCAACTTCCTGCATTCCTGGCTGTCGGAGCACGACAAGAAGCTCACGGACTGGCGGGGGCTGATCGCCAAGACAGCAACGCAAGACATTCTTGACCGAATCCAGTCCCGCCAAGACTTGCTGGGCCAGCTGACTGCTTACGTCGACGGCGCGGAAGCTCACTGTGGATTGAGTGCGGAGCGCGCGAGTTCACCCTGGCCAAAGCAGCTGCTGCAAAGGTTCCAGGCATTAGGGCGAGAGGAGGACTACTTCGAGTGCTACCACCGGCTCAGCGGCGCTTGTCATCTGACAGGAGAGGACACCATCAGCCACCTACTGTCTCAAGAGGCCAGCGAGGAGCTGCAACATCGCCTCGCGGTGGAGGCTTGGGCATATTCCCGGATGATGACCATGTTCGCCAGTCTTTTCTTCCTGGATGCTGCAGCTGCTTGCGCTGAATCGTTCGGGGGCTCGATCGCATCGCTGAATGAGCACAGGGCCCGCATAGTTTTGGAAATCGCAAAGATCGCGCCGGCCGCCGGTGTGCCGAAGCCGCTGGCTGTTACTCCTCTTGGGAGGGATTGAGTAGTAAGAGCCCCCGAGCTGGTTGACACGGCCCCGCTGCCGGTCGTGGCAGACCTTGCACCCCTGGCCTTTGCCGTCTCGTCACGACTCCGTGCAGCCAGGGGCTCGCCAGTCTCGAGCAGCTGCGATCCAGCGATTGCTATTGGTCGCTGCCGCGTCCATGCCCTCATGGCAGGCAGCCATAAGCGGTCACTCGACAGAAGGCCGTCTGCTGCAGCTGGCAATGGCCGACGGCAATTGACATCGCAATCTAGGGATTGCCCTATGCGCCTGATTTGTTGAGTTGATGCTGCTAACCTTTCCGGTGCACACATGTAACGGATGCCGATAGAGCAGCCGCGATGCACAGGGGAAATCTCATGGAATCCACGACTCTTGGATGGGCACATTTGTCTGGCTCGTCTAACCAGGGACAGATTGCGTGAACGGCGCATCCCTCCGAGTGGTTAAGCATGCAGCAGCTGGCCCGTACCTCGGGTTCTCGTTGCAGCAAGTCAGGCTCTGCTATTACCTGCTCTGCGTCCCGGCCGACGCAAGCGTGTCCATCGAATACATGGACGATGTTGCCGTCCATTACGCAGATGGCCGCGTTCTATTGGAGCAATGTAAGAGCGCGCTATCGTCCAGCAATCCGATTTCAGATTGGTCTGAAGACTTATGGAAGACCACAGCGAATTGGCTTGACGCAGTAGAGGCAAAGCAGGTCGACGGTGCGAAGTCCTCGTTCCACATATACGTCACGCCGCGCAAACGCTTCGGTAAGTTCAGCGTGGCAATGCACGCAGCAGCAGACTCAGCCGCTGTGCAGGCCCTGGTCGAACAGGTTAAGGACAAGCTAGACGCGAAGTCCGACACTCCCAAATGCACGGAGCATCTCCAACGCTTTTTAGACGCCTCGGCGGGCCTTCGCAACATGGTCGTCAACCGGACCACGATTGCTAGCGATGACGATGACCCTCTCGAACCGCTTCGGGACCTCCTCAGACCTACCGTCCCCGAAGCGTCGCTGGAAGTGATTTGCACCTCCGCCATCGGTCAGGCAAAGGAAGCTGCGGACAAATTCCTCCGGCGGAAGGAACCGGCGGTGGTTTCTGTCGCGGAGTTTCGGAAGAACTTTCACGCCTTTGTCCGTCAGAACAACTTGGCAGGCTACCTCCCTACCTTTACCGACGCTCCGCCGCAGGATGTCACGAAGGCACTGCTCACCAATCGCCCCGTCTTCGTCAGGCAATTGCAGCTCATTGAGGCCACTGTGGAGCAGCAATTGAGAGCAGCTAGCGACCTCATGCGCACATCGGGCGACAAAGCCAAGTGGGCCGACCAGGGTCTTGTCTTCGACGGGACCTTCAAGGACTGGGAAGACTCACTGCTGCGGCTTCACGCTGGAATACAGGGCGAGATTGCGGACACGATGGCGGACAAGACGAAGGTTGTGCAGGGACGCACCGTTTACAACCGTTGCTCCCAAATGACGATGCCCCTCGATAGTCGTGCGGTACCCACCTACTTCACGCACGGTGGTTTCAATGATCTTGCCGACAGGCGTCTGTTGGGTTGGCACTCCGACCATGAATCTCTCCTTGGGAAAGACGACGAGCAATGAGCGACGGACGTAGCCCTCCGGGCCTCAACGAGGCGGCCATTGTTCAAAACGAGGCTCTCGGAGCTTATGCATTGTGGAGGTTTGGCTTCGGCTTCCAGGAGCGCGATGGGCACGCCGCGACCTTACCGCTCGCGTTCCTGCTTCTGCCGCTGGTCTTGCACGGACCAACCCTAGCGATGGTGCTGGCCACACACAAGGCCTCGGGCTTGCATCTCTTCGCCAGCAAGCTCGGTGAGCAACGGGAGGATTTGATCGCTGTTCATAGCCGTTGCCTGACGCTTCGGCACTTGACACTGCGCTCGCTCATGTTCGCTGAGCAAGCGCGACTTCTTCGCATCGACCCAGCCGCCGCAACGCTCTGGTCCCACGGCCCCCACGACGGCCTGGCGGTCCCAAGCCTTCCCGAGCGCATTCGGCGCCTGGGGCCAGCTTGCGAGCGGGTTGGCTACTGGTTCGCTGGCCTCTCGGACCAGCAGGTCGCTCAAACATTGAAGATCGGGTTCTGATGCACTTCCAAATACTGCAAGTCGCCCTGTGGCCACGACGCGGCGGTGCGCCGAGAGTCGTCAATTTCCATCCTGGCGTGGTGAACGTGATTAGCGGTGCGTCGAAGACGGGAAAGTCTTCGGTCATCCCCATCATCGACTACTGCCTGGGCTCCGAAAAGTGTGCAATTCCCGTTGGCGTCATCCGCGAAGCCTGCTCATGGTTCGGGGTGTTGGTCGACACAGTCGAGGGCCAGAAGCTCCTTGCGCGCAGAGAACCCGGCGGTCTAAAAGCATCTCAGGACATGCTTCTACTGGAAGGCCCCATCGTCGAGCCACCATTTGAGATCGTTGAGCGAAATCAGACCGTCGAGACTGTCAAGGCTGTCTTGAATCGACTCGCCGGACTCTCGAATCTTCAGTTCGAGCCAGGGACGGACGAGAGATTCAAATCTCGCCCGAGCTTCCGTGACCTGATGGCCTTCCTATTCCAGCCGCAGAACATCGTCGCCAACCCTGACGTCATGTTCTTCAAGGCGGATACGACAGACCACCGCGAGAAGCTGAAGACGATCTTTCCTTACGTCCTCGGCGCAGTCAGCCCCGACGTACTGCAGGCTCGCCACGAATTGGACCGTGTGACTCGCATCTTGCGCCGCAAGGAAAGTGAATTGAAGGCCCGTCAAAACTCGGGCGCCACATGGCAGCGGGAAGGCTACGCGTGGCTTCGCCTCGCGATTGAGTATGGGCTACTGCCTGCGGACACGGTCGTTCCCAACGACTGGCCTTCCACGGTAGATTTGTTGCGAACTGCACTGGCTGGAGATGCGCGCGCTGCCGCACCGACCTTGGCGGCGATGGATGTCATCATGACCAGACTGACAGAGCTACGCGCGGCGGAGTCGAAACTGGCGATCACACTCAACCAAGCGCGCCAACGCCTTCACGAGCTTCGGCGCCTGGATGAGAGCAGCGACGAGTATGGAGATGGCCTTCGCATTCAGCGGGATCGTCTGGGTCTGTCGACGTGGATTCGCAGCTTGGCTAGCGAACATCCAGCTGCCGTGCTGGAACCGAGCGAAGCGGGGCGGGCTCGCATTGATCAGTTGTGTACAGCACTGGAGGGAATCGAACTGCGACTGCGATCGCATCCTGGGATCACGGAATCCCTCGGCAAGGAGACCTTAAGACAACGGGAGGTCGTTGACACCGTTCTCTCCGATCTCAGCGAGGTGCGCTTGGAGATTCGCTCGCTGGAAGGCCAATCCAGCGAGGCGAAGAAGGTGACGACTCGCGGCGAGGAAATCTCTCGCTTCCTTGGCCGCCTGGAAGAGGCTCTTCGCCTCTATGACGCCGTCGACACGTCCTCTTCGCTGCATGAGGAAATCTCAGCGTTGAAGACACAGGCTAGTGCGCTAGCCAAGGTGGTGTCCGAACACGAGATTCGCCGCAAGTTGGACAACGCCTTGATGACGATTCAGAACATCTCTGGTCGGTTGATCCCACAACTGGACGGGGAATGGCCAGACGCGCCGATTCGGCTCGTTATTCAAGACCTCACAGTCAAAGTCATTCGCGATACCCGGGACGACTTCCTATGGGAGATCGGTAGCGGAGCTAACTGGTTGGCTTATCACGTTGCCTTGAGCTTGGCGCTTCAGGGATTTTTTCTGTCGTTGCCGCATCACCCTGTTCCTGCGCTGCTGGTCTACGACCAGCCAAGTCAGGTCTACTTCCCCGCGCGTCGTGCCGGAATGATCTCGGAAGAGGAGCTCAATCCGACGTGGAAGAACGAGGACGTGATCGCGGTAAGAAAGGTGTTCACGCTGTTCAACGACATCATCACAAAGACCAAGGGCCGACTGCAGATCATCGTCCTTGACCACGCTGACGAGGATGTCTGGGGAGGACTGGAAAACGTCTACCTCGTGGAAGAATGGAGAGGGAGGGGACTAGTGCCAGAAGACTGGAGCCCACGGCCCGAGGCACTCTAGCGTCACTTCGTCGCGGCAACTACGTGAGTGTGAAACGCCACTGATCGAACCAACGCTTCGGCTTGGTCTCGAAGGCTTTTCGCTGCAGCAGCACCTTCCTCAGTCAATATGGCATTCGGGAGATCCATGCGCCCTGGGTCTGCTCATGGTCGCCGTCGTAGGCCATCAGATCCGTTCATCCTTTGGGACCGAGTCCCAGAAGCCTGCGATTGAGGTCAGACACGAAGAGGTCGTAGACGTTGTCATACTCGTCGGCCTTGGTCTCAATGGCTCGAATCCTGTGATACCGAAGCGATCCAGCAACGGATGCCAGCTTCTCCTGCTCCTTGAACGCGGGCGCATTCGGAATCGGCTCGGCATCGAGGTTTTTGTCAGCCATATCTGCGATGGTGTAGTGCTCGGCGCTCACGACGCTGGCCTCGGGGAAGAGAACAACGTTGATCCCCGCCTCACCCGTCTGAACAGAGGGAAAGGCTCTATAACCAGATAGGCGATTCCATGCGCTTCCGCGTCACATCAATACAAGACTCTGGCCTACCCAGCACGTGGAACGACTGCCAACCATGGTTGGAAGACTGGCTCAACGCTGCGCTCGGCAGCGGTGAGGACTTCGGCGGCGGCAACATTCACGTCATGCTGGTGATCCTCGCTTCAGACTCTCTCCCGAGCGAGCCTCGACCGAGTCGGCTAACGCGGACAGACAGCGGCGATCCGCTGCTGTGCCTACATGTCGTCGTGCCTCCAGTTGCCATCAACGGCACAGCAGGGCCGGAGCACATTGCGTTGCTGTGCAGTGAAGTCCATGCCGGTCTACCCCAGAAGCTGATGCGTAAGCCAAAAGACCTGGACTACCCGCGTCTTCGGCAGGCCATACAGGCCTGTGTCCGGCCGTTCGTGCAGCATGAGACCGTCAGCTGATCAAAGGCGAGAGGAAATCACCAGACGGCTACGGCCCAAGTCGTCGCGGCTCTACGCCTCGTAGAGATCCTCCACGCGAATCGGCAGGTGACGCACCCGCGTCCCCGTCGCATGGAACACCGCGTTCGCCACCGCCGCGGCGACGCCCACCATCACGACCTCGCCCAATCCCTTCACGCCCTGTGCATTGAGCCTGGGATCCGGCTCATCGATGAAGTCGACGTCGATGCGGCCGATGTCCGCATTCACCGGGATCACGTACTCCGCGAGGTCGGCGTTGAGGAAGCCGCCATGGCGCGGATCCACCTCGCTGATCTCGCGCAGCGACGCCCCGATGCCCCACACCACGCCCCCCTCGACCTGGCTGCGCGCGGTGCGCCGGCTGACGACGCGGCCGCAGTCGATGACGCTCGCGCAGCGCGCCACGCGGATGCGGCGCGTGGTCGGCTCGACATGCACCTCGACGAAATGCGCGGCATGGCTGAAGGCAACGAAGTCCGGGTACACCGGCCCCGCCGCCGCCGGCAGTCCGCCGTCCAGCCGGCCCAACACCTGCTCGGGCTGTCCCGGCGCGCGCGTCTGGCTGCGCGCCTCTGCGACCTCCTGCCCGCTCGCCTTCAACAGCTCGAGCAGGCTGCCGCGGCCCTCCCCCGCCGCGCCCGCCTTGGCGCGCAGCTCGTCCATCAGGCGACGGCAGGCATCCTCGACGGCCGGTAGCGCCGTCGCGGTGCCCCAGGAGCCCGCCGTGACGTGCTGCGGCGCCGCCTCGGTGTCGCCGATGCGGATGTCGATCGCGGCGACCGGCGCGCCGGTGAGCCGCGAGACACTGGTCGCGATCGCGGTACGCAAACCCTGCCCCATCTCATGGCCACCCACGGCCACGCGCAGCCGGCCGCTCGCCTCCAGCCGCACATGCGCCCGCGCCGGCGCGCTCGCCGCCTTGTAGGCCCCGATCGCGACGCCCAGGCCCACCAGCGTGCCGTCGGCCAGACGCATCGAGCGCGGCGCCGCGCTGCGGCGCTTCCAGCCGATCAGGTCCGCGCCGCGACGCAGGCAGGCGGCGACATGGCGCGACGAAAAGGGCTTGCCCGTCACCGGGTCGGCCGTGCCGTCGTTCAGCAGCCGCAAGGCCACCGGATCGATGCCGGTCGCGACCGCGAGCTCATCCATCGCCAGCTCGAAGGCGAACACGGACGGATGCTCGTGAGGCCCGCGCATGAAGCCCGGCGTCTGGATGTCGGTGCGCACCAGCCGGTCCGCGCTGCGGAAGTTCCGGATGTCGTAGAGCCGCGCCGTCGTGTCGCTGCCCGTGGACGGAAAGAAGTCGTGGCGCGAGGTCTGCTGGTCCGTCTCATGGATGGCCGCGAGCACGCGGCCCTGGCGGTCCGCCCCCAGGCGCACGCGTTGCACGCTGCGCGGCCGGAAGGACGTGTTGTGGAACAGCAGTGCGCGCGGGACCACCAGCTTCACCGGCCGTCCGAGCCGCCGCGCCGCGATGGCCACGAGCACCGTCTGCGACTGCAGCGAGTTCTTCTGCCCGAATCCGCCGCCGACCGTCGGCGACATCACCCGCACCTGCGTCGGCGGCAGGCCCAGTTGGCGCGCCAGGCCGTGGCGCAGCGACTCGGCGTTCTGCGTCGGTTCATGGATGGTGAGTTGATCGCCTTCCCACAGCGCCACGGTGGCGATCAGCTCCATCGGGTTCTGATGCTGCGCCGGCAGTTCGGCCGTGAGGTCCACGCGCACCGGCGCCTGCGCGAACACGGCATCCGCATCGCCGACTCGCTTGTCCGCCAGGAAGGGCAGCGGCAGCGCCGCCGGTTGGCCCAGGGTCTCCGCGCCCGGCGAGCCCGGCGTCGCGGCCACCGGCTGGACCGCGAAGCGCGCGCTCACCCGTTGCGCGCCTTCGCGCGCGGCCTCCAGCGTGTCGGCCACGACCAGCGCGATGTACTGGCCGCGGTAGGCGATGTCCGCGCCGGCCAACGGTTGCAGGCTCTGGAAGGCGAAGCCGCCGCCCATGAGGAACCCGGCCCCCTGCAACGGACCGATGTTGGCGTGCGTCAGCACCAGGCGCACGCCGGGCACGCGCTCCGCCGCCGCGGTGTCGATGGCCTCGACACGTCCGCGGCCGACCGGCGCCGGCACCAGCGCCGCATGCAGCAGTCCCGCGGGAACCTGGTCCGCCGCGTACCGGGTGGCGCCGCGGACCTTGTCGCGCGCATCGACGCGTTCGGGTCCGTCGCGCCGGGTGGTGGAGGTCGTCGCCATGTCAGAGCCTTTCCTTCGATTGCATCAGCGCGTCGGTCAGGGTGTCGATGCCCAGCGCGACCTTGAAACGGTTGTGCGGTGACGGCTTCGCGTCGGCGAAGGCCAGTGCCGCGGCCTGGCGGGCGGACTCGCGGGTCAATGCGCGGCCGCGCAGGTGCTGCTCGGCCGCCGGCGCGCGCCACGGCCGCGTCGCCACGCCCCCCAGCCCGATGCGCACGTCGATCACCTGCCCGCCGGCCATCTGCAGGCCCACCGCCGCCGAGGTCAGCGCGAAGGCGTAGGACTCCCGGTCGCGGACCTTGTGATAGACCGAGGCCTTGGCCGCCGGCACGCGGGGGATCCGGATCGCCACGATCAGTTCATCGGCGGCGAGCGTCGTCTCCAGGTGCGGCGTGTCGCCGGGGTCGCGGTGAAGCTCGGCCAGCGGCAGGCGGCGCGCGCCGCGCGGGCTGCGCAGTTCGAGCACCGCGTCGAAGGCCACCAACGCCACCGCCAGGTCGCCCGGGTAGGTGGCGATGCAGTGCGCGCTGCCGCCGAACAGCGCGTGGCCGCGGTTGGCGCCGGCTATCGCGGAACAGCCGCTGCCCGGTTCGCGCTTGTTGCAGGGATAGGCCGGCGTGCCGCGGAAGTAGGCGCAGCGGGTGCGCTGCAGCAGGTTGCCACCCAGCGTCGCCATGTTGCGGATCTGCTGGGACGCGGCCTTCCACAAGGACTCGCTGAGCGCCGGGAACTCCGCGCGGACCTGCGGGTGGTCCGCCACCTCGCCCATGGTCACGCCCGCGCCGAAGCGCCACTCTGCGCGCCCCAGGTCCATCGTCCGCAGGTCCTCGCAGCGCGTGACGTCGATCAGCGCGGTGGGCGCTTCCGCCTGCAGCTTCATCAGGTCGAACAGGGTGGTGCCGCCACCGAGGTAACGCAGCCCGGGCGCCTCCGCCGCGGCGCGGCGCGCCAGCACCGCGTCCGCGCTGCCGGGGCTGGCGTAGTCGACGTCACGCATGCTCGCCTCCCTGCATCCGGCGGGCGCCGTCGCGCACCGCCTCGAGGATCGCGACGTACGCGCCGCAGCGGCAGAGGTTGCCGCTCATGTACTCGCGGATCTCGTCGTCGGTCCGCGCATGGCCTTCGCGCACGCAGGCGACGGCCGCCATGATCTGCCCGGGCGTGCAGTAGCCGCATTGCAGCGCGTCATGGTCGATGAAGGCCTGCTGCATCACGTGCAGCGCGCCGTCGGCGCGCTCCAGGCCCTCGATGGTGCGGACCTCGCGGTCGTGGCACTTCACCGCCAGCGTCAGGCACGACGCGACCCGGCGGCCGTCCACATGGACCGTGCAGGCGCCGCACTGCCCATGGTCGCAGCCCTTCTTGGTGCCGGTGAGCTGCAGGTCCTCGCGCAGCACGTCGAGCAGCGAGGCCCGCGCCTCGACCCGCAGCGACTGCCGGCGGCCGTTCACCACGACCTCGCAGCGATGCGCGCCGGTGCCGCCGTCGACCGCCTGCGCCGGCGCGGCGCACCCCGCCGTCAACGCCGGACCCGCGGCGCTCGCGGTCGTGACCATGAATGCTCGACGATCGAGCGTGGGTGAGGTGGGGGAATCGCTCATCGGAAGGCCCTGCTTCAGGAGGAAGGCGCGAGCCTAGGCGGCGTCCGGACCCCTGTGAAGTACGCACTTTTCGGGTGCTTGATTACCTGCAGGTAACTCTTGGCGCGCGCTTGACAGGCATCCTCGCTCGCGACGACGCTCCGGGCTGGTCCTGACATTCCAAGCTCCGATGACGACGCCTTCGACACTGCCGCACTTTGTCCATCCGCACACCGGCGCGCCGCTGGACCCGCAGGTCGAGGCGGTGGTCCGCGCCATCATCGGCAGGGTGGCGGACAAGTGGTCGCTGATCGCGCTGGAGGTGCTGACGCAGCACGCGTGCCTGCGCTTCAGCGAAGTGCGGCGGCAGGTCGGTCCCGTCAGCCAGAAGGTGCTGACGCAGGTGCTGCGCGGCATGGAGGAGGACGGCCTGCTGACGCGGACGGTGCATGCGGAGGTGCCGCCGCGGGTCGACTACGCGCTGACGCCGCTGGGCCGCGAGTTGAGCTGGGCCCTGTGCGGCGTCTGGCAGTGGGCCGAACGCTACCGGGACGACATCGCCGAGGCGCGCCGGCGTTTCGCCGCCCGCGAGGGCACGGACCGCCCGGCCGCGCGCTGAGACCGCCTTCCCGCGGCGACGCTTGTCCGCGCTGCTGGCGCAGTCGTTCGCCCCGGCTTAAGAGCCCTCAAAGCCGACTCCGGTAGAGTCTGTCGATACCCCGGTCCCCGGCGGGCGTTTTGCCCCTGGCGGCCAGGTAAAGACTTGTTGCCTGGTCAACGGAATCACACAACTGTTCGTTGGCCGGGCATCGACCTGGAGAACCGAGATGAAAAAGCTGCTGATTGCCACGATGGTGGTGGCCCTGGCCGCCTGCACGACCACGAACCCCGATGTGATCCAGCGCGGCGACGCGCAGCGTCTGTCGCAGGTGCAGGACGCGACGGTGCTGTCCTGGCGGCCCGTGACGGTGGACGGTTCGCAGAGCGGTGTCGGCGCGGTGGCCGGCGCGGTCGCGGGCGGCGTGGCCGGCGGCAGCGTCGGCGGCAGCCGTGAGGGCGTGATCGTCGGCGTGCTGGGCGCGGTGGCCGGCGCGGCGATCGGCAACGCGGTCGAGCGCGGCACGACGAAGGAACAGGCGGTCGAGATCCTGCTGCAGCTGCGCAACGGCGAACGCCGGGCGATCGTGCAGGCGCAAGGCAACGAGAACTTCGCCTCCGGCGAGCCGGTGATCATCGTCACCACCGGTGGCAAGTCGCGCGTGATGCGCGCGCCGCCGGCGACCCGGACGAACTGAGCGCGACTCGATCGAGCGTTGCTCGCCCATCACGAAGGAGGGGCCTCGCGGCCCCTTCTTTCGTTTCCCGATTCGAGTTCAACCTTGGTTGATCGCGGCGGCCCGCACCGCAGGCAATTGCCTCAGCAACTCGACCAGACGTACATCCACCGTGTCCCAGATCACGTGGATGTTGATGTCGATGGCACCATGGGCAATGCGATTTCGTAACCCCCTCATGAGGCGCCATGGCACGTGTGCATTGGCAGAGAGAAACCCCTCATGCTCCGCCAGCAGCCTCGCAGCGGCTTCTTCCCAACACCAGGATATTGAAAAGCACAGCGTGCTGCGTCTTCTTGTCTGCAAGAAATTCGGCCTTGCCGATTCCGTCCACATGGCTGCACGCGAAGCTCGCGGCTTCCTGCATATGTTCCAGATGGTCGACCAAGCTGAACCTGCTCATACAGGTCGCGCCTCCGCGATAACCTGGCTGCGATATTTGAGCGGCACCTCAGGCGGCGTCAGCAGGCATACGGGAACACCCAGCGCTTCTTCCAGGTCGAGGTAGAGCCCCTCGAGATCGAACAGGGTGGCCCCTGGCAGCGCATCCACCAACAGGTCGAGTTCCTCGTTGTCCTGGTCCTTGCCTTGCAGCACCGAGCCGTAAACACGCAGGTTCGTCGTTGTGGGATATCGGGCCACGATGGCGCCGAGAAGATTCCGCTTCAAGGCGAGTGCCTCAGAGGGTTTCATTCGCTCTCCTTCCGCTGCGGCAACATCACCGCAGTGAGAAAAGAATAAGCCCGCTCGGACCCGCTCAAGACGAGCGGTGTTGCGGATTCACTTCACCCGCTGCTTCTCGAGTTTGCGCGCCAGCGTGCGCCGGTGCATGCCCAGGCGCCGCGCGGTCTCCGAGATGTTGAAGTCCGTCGCCGCCAGCGTCTCGTGGATGTGCTCCCACTCCAGCGTCTTGATCGACGTCGTCGCGCGGCCGGTGACCTCGACCTCGGCATCGCCCTGCGCGCGCGCGAACGCGGCCTCGATGTCGTCGGTGTTCGCCGGCTTGGCCAGGTAGTGCCGCGCGCCCAGCTTGATCGCCTCCACCGCCGTCGCGATGCTCGCGTAGCCGGTCAGCACCACGATCACCATCTCCGGATCGTGCTCGTTGAGCGTCTGCACGCAGGCCAGCCCCGAGCCGCCGCCCGCCAGCTTCAGGTCGACGACGGCGTACTCCGGCGCCTCCTCCGGCCCGCGCTCGGCCAGCAGCTTCTGCACCTGCTCGACGCTGGTCGCGCGCAGCACCTGGTAGCCGCGGCGCTCGAACGAACGCGACAAGGTACGCGCGAAGGCGTCGTCGTCCTCGACGATCAGCAGCAGGCGGTCGGTATCCGCGGCAAGGTCATCCGGCGTCATGGGCGCTATTGTCGGGGAGTCCAAGAGGCGCGAGCGCGGCCAGGGGCAATCGGATCTCGACCTCGGCGCCGCCGCCCTCCTCCGCCAGCCGGTTGCGCGCCTGCAGCCGCCCGCCCAGCGAGCGCACCACGTTCAACGCCAGGAACAGCCCCAGCCCACCGCCCGCGCGTCCCTTGCTCGATTGATAGGGCTTGCCGAAACGCTCCAGCATCTCCGGCAGGAAACCGGCCCCGCGGTCGCTCACCCGCAGCACCAGCTCGCCGTCCTCCGCGACCGCGCGCAGCGTCACCGGCTGGCCGGGCGCGGCCTCGAGCGCGTTGTCCAGCACGTTGTCGATCATCTGCTTGAGCCCGACGTCCGACACGATGCGCACCTTGGGCAGGTCGGCCGCCGGCAGGAAGTCCAGCCCGTGGTGCGGCCGCGTCGTGCGCCAGTGCTCGGCCAGGTCGTCCAGGAAGGCCTGCAGTGTCGTCACCATCGGCGCCTCGCCGCGCAGCTCGCCCGCCGACATCAGGATCCCGCTGACGATCGCCTTGCAGCGGCGCAGCTGGACCTGCATCTCCTCGATCTCCTCGCGCAGCTCCGGATCGCCGGCGAAGGGCGCCATCCGCGACCAGTCGCCCAGGATCACCGACAGCGTCGCCAGCGGCGTGCCGAGTTCGTGCGCCGCGCCCGAGGCCAGCAGGCCCATGCGGACGATGTGCTCCTCCTCGGCCGCGCGCTGGCGCAGGTCCGCCAGCCGCGCGTCGCGCTGGCGCAGGTTGCGCCCGATGCGCTGGATGAAGATCACCAGCAGCGCCGCGTTGATCGCGAAGCAGATCAGCAGGCCGCCGATGTAGTGCGTCGGCAGCGCCAGGCCTTCCATGTCCGGCACCAGCAGCGGCTGGTGCCATTGCGTCAGCGCGACGAAGCAGCCGCCCGTCACCCCGACCGTGAACCAGATGTAGCGCGACGGCAGCAGCACCGCGCCCACCGCGATCTGCAGCAGGAACAGGAAGATGAAGGGATTGGTGACGCCGCCGCTGTAGTACAGCTGGCCGCTCAGCACCGCGATGTCGACCAGCAAGCCGGCGAAGAGCTCGGCGTTGCGCACGCTGGGCACCCAGCGCGTGCGCAGCCAGCAGGCGACGTTGAACAGCACCAGGATCGCCAGCAGCGTCAGCATTTCCGGCATCGGCAGCCGGATGTGCAGCGCGAAGTGCACCGACAGCACCGTGCCGAACTGCCCCGCCGCCGCCAGCCAGCGCAGCTGCACCAGCTGCTGCAGGTTGTTGCGGCCGGCCTGCAGCGCGCCTTCGCCGGACGAATCCCCGATGCCCAGCGCGCCGGCCGCGCCGTCCAGGTAGCGGCTGTCGTCGGGGTGGTCGTCGTCCGGATCGGGACGGCTCAGCGGCATGGTCGCGGCCTCAGTCGCGGGCCGTCTCGGCGCCGGTCGCGCGACGGCGATCGGCGCGCCACAGCCACAGGCCGACACCCGCGAGCATCGCCGCCATCGCGAACCAGGTCAGCGCGTACTGCAGGTGATGGTTGTTGAAGCGCACCACCGTCAGCCCGCCGCGCGGCCAGCGCGTCTGGTCGTCCGCCGCGGCGGCGTCGACGAAATACGGCGCGACCGGCCCCTCGACGATCTTGCGCGCCTTCGCGATCGCGTCGACGTCGCGCGAGTACCAGCGGTCCTGCGCCGCATCGTTCTTGCGCAGCAGGCTGCCGCCGGGCTCCGTCAGCCGCAGCAGGCCGACGACGCGGTCCTCGCCCTGCGTCTCCGACGCGGTGCGCGACGCACGGGTCTTGAACTCCGGCGGCACGAAGCCGCGATTGACCAGCACCCAGTCGCCGCCACCGGTGCGCATCGGCGTCAGCACCCAGTAGCCGGTGCCGAGCTCGGTGCTCGCGCCGACCAGGGTCTCGCGCGAATGGTCGAAGGTGCCGACCAGCTCGACCTTGCGGTACTCGTCGTCCGTCTTCGTGATCGCGCCCCAGCGGGCCGCGCCGGGCGCGCGCTCGGGCGCCGCCGCCAGGCGCTTGTCCAGCCGCGCGATCAGGTCTTCCTTCCACGCCAGCCGCTGCACCTGCCAGACGCCCAGCGACACGAACAGCACAAACGAAAGGGCCGCGCCCAGCAGCAGCGCCCAGAAGGCGATGCCGCGGCGCGGCCGCTGCGGTCCGGAATGAACCTCGGTCATCAGGGCATGTTGCGCATGTCGTGGACCGGCATCATGTTGCTGTTCAGGTGGAACATCACCCAGATCGAGCCGGCCAGCATGATCACCACGACGGCGATCGTGAAGATCAGCGACAGCATGGACCAGCCGCCCTCGACCTTCGAGTTCATGTGCAGGAAATAGATCATGTGCACGACGATCTGCACGGCCGCGAAGCCCAGCAGCACGATGCCCATCGCCGCCGACGACGAGATCGACTTCGTCATCACCAGGAAGAACGGGATCGCCGTCAGGATCAGCGACAGGATGAAGCCGATCAGGTAGCCCTTGACGGTGGCGTGGTAGCCGACGTCGTCGTGGTCGTCATGACCGTGGCCATGGCCGTGGTCGTGCGAGTCGTGGTGGTGGTTGTGGTCGGCGCTCACGGCAGCACTCCCATCAGGTAAACGAAAGTGAAGACACCGATCCAGATCACGTCCAGGAAGTGCCAGAACATCGACAGGCAGATCAGGCGGCGCTTGTTCTCCTTGGTCAGGCCCAGCTTGCCGACCTGGATCATCAGCGTGACCAGCCAGATGCAGCCGAAGGTGACGTGCAGGCCGTGCGTGCCGACCAGCGTGAAGAACGAGGACAGGAACGCGCTGCGCTGCGGACCCGCGCCTTCATGGATCAGGTGCGCGAACTCATAGAGTTCCACCGCCAGGAAGCACAGGCCCAGCACGCCGGTGACCGCCAGCCAGGCCAGCGTGCCGGTCTTCTTGTTGCCCAGCATCTTGATCATGGCGAAGCCGTAGGTGATCGAAGACAGGAGCAGGAAGCCGGTGTTCAGCGCCACCAGCGGCAGGTCGAAGAGGTCGGCGCCCGACGGGCCGGCCGCGTAGCTGCGGCCCAGCACCGCATACGTCGCGAACAGCACCGCGAAGATGAGGCAGTCGCTCATCAGGTAGATCCAGAACCCGAGGAGCGTGCCGTGCTGCGGGTGATGGTCGCCGTTGTCGTAGAACACCGGCGCGCCGGTGTTGTTCGTCATGGTCGTTGCTTGCATGTTGGATATCGCTCGCTGCGGGATCAGGCCTGGGCGGCCAGCACCTTCGTGCGGGCGTCCTCCGTGCGCTGCACTTCATCCGCGGGGATGTAGTAGTCGCGCTTGTAGTTGAAGGTGTGGACGATCGCCGCGATCACGGTCACCGCGAAGGCGACACCCGCCACCAGCCACATGTGCCAGATCAGGGCGAAGCCGAACAGCGTCGACAGGCCGGCCAGGATCACGCCGGCGCCGGTGTTCTTCGGCATGTGGATCTCCTTGAAGCCGCCGACCGGACGCTGGTGGCCGCGGGTCTTCATGTCGTGCCACGCGTCGTGGTCGTGCACCACCGGCGTGAACGCGAAGTTGTACTGCGGCGGCGGCGACGAGGTCGACCACTCCAGCGTGCGGCCGTGCCACGGATCGCCGTCGACGTCGCGCAGCTGGTCGCGCTTGAAGTAGCTCACCACCAGCTGGATCAGGAAGCTGCCGATGCCCGCGGCGATCAGCAGCGCGCCGAAGGCGGCGATCTGGAACCAGATCTGCAGCGACGGGTCGTCGAAGTGGCTCATGCGGCGGGTCACGCCCATCAGGCCCAGCACGTACAGCGGCATGAAGGCGACGAAGAAGCCGATCTGCCAGAACCAGAAGGAGGTCTTGCCCCAGAACGGATCGAGCTTGTAGCCGAAGGCCTTCGGGAACCAGAACGAGATGCCCGCCAGCAGGCCGAACAGCACGCCGCCGATGATCACGTTGTGGAAGTGGGCGATCAGGAACAGCGAGTTGTGCAGCACGAAGTCGGCCGGCGGCACCGCCAGCAGCACGCCCGTCATGCCGCCGATCACGAAGGTGACCATGAAGCCGACGGTCCAGTACATCGGGACCTCGAACTTGATGCGGCCGCGGTACATCGTGAACAGCCAGTTGAAGATCTTCGCGCCCGTCGGGATCGAGATGATCATCGTCGTGATGCCGAAGAACGAGTTGACGCTGGCCCCCGACCCCATCGTGAAGAAGTGGTGCAGCCACACGAGGTAGGACAGGATGGTGATGACGACGGTCGCGTAGACCATCGACGCGTAGCCGAACAACTTCTTCTGGCTGAAGGTCGACACGACCTCGGAGAAGATGCCGAAGGCCGGCAGCACCAGGATGTAGACCTCGGGGTGGCCCCAGATCCAGATCAGGTTGACGTACATCATGGCGTTGCCGCCGAGGTCCGTCGTGAAGAAGTTGGTGCCGGCGTAACGGTCCAGCGACAGCAGCGCCAGGGCCGCGGTCAGGATCGGGAACGAGGCCACGATCAGGATGTTCGAGCACAGCGAGGTCCAGGTGAAGACCGGCATCTTCATCATGGTCATGCCCGGCGCGCGCATCTTGATGATGGTCGCGATCAGGTTGATGCCCGAGAGCGTCGTGCCCACCCCGGCCACCTGCAGCGACCAGATGTAGTAGTCCACCCCGACGCCCGGACTCGCCAGCAGGCCCGACAGCGGCGGATACGCCAGCCAGCCGGTGCGCGCGAACTCGCCGATGAACAGCGAGGCCATGCACAGCACGGCGCCGCCGGTGGTCATCCAGAAGCTGAAGTTGTTCAGGAACGGGAAGGCCACGTCGCGCGCGCCGATCTGCAGCGGCACCACGTAGTTCATGAAGCCCGTGATCAGCGGCATCGCCACGAAGAAGATCATGATCACGCCGTGGGCGGTGAAGACCTGGTCGTAGTGGTGCGGCGGCAGGAAGCCGAGCTGGTCGCCGAAGGCGATGGCCTGCTGGGCGCGCATCATGAGCGCGTCGGCGAAGCCGCGCAGCAGCATGACCAGGCCCAGCACGATGTACATGATGCCGATCTTCTTGTGGTCGATGCTGGTCACCCAGTCGCGCCAGAACGGTCCCCAGAGGCGGAACTTGGTCATCAGCACCAGCAGCGCGAGGCCGCCGAGCGCGACCATCGCGAAGGTGCCGACCAGGATCGGCTCGTGGAGCGGAAGCGCCTCTAGGCTGAGGCGTCCGAAGATGAGCTTTTGAGCGTCAATCATCGTGGATCTCGATAGTGCTTGCGGGTCGGTCGCGGTCCGTCAGGCGGTCGCGCCGGGATCGCCAATCAGTTGCGGGTGGCCGAGGCCTGCCATTGCGAGGCGTACTGCCCGGCGTTGTCAGGCGTGCACAGCGAGGCGACGAAGATCCGCTTCTGCTCGTTGCTCCAGGGCTTGCTGGCCAGGCCGTCGATCGCGCCCTTGCCGCCGCCGCCGGCGGCGTCGATGGCCATCATCTGGCCCATGCACATCTTGGAGCCGTCGACGCAGCGGTTGACGACCGCGTCGAACAGGCCGGGGGCGACGCTCGAGTAGCGGCGCACCGGCTGGCGCTCGGAGGGCTTCTCGAGGTCGAGGTAGAGGTCCTTGGTCAGCGCGACGCCGTCGGCCTTGTTGCGCTCGACCCAGGCGGCGAACTCGTCGTTGGACAGGCCGTGGAACTTGAAGCGCATGTGCGAGAAGCCGTCGCCGCTGAAGTTGGCGGAGAAGCCGTCGTACACGCCGGGCTTGTTGATCACCGCGTGCAGCTGGCTCTGCATGCCCGGCATCGCGTAGATCATGCCGGCCATGGCGGGCACGTAGAACGCGTTCATGACGGTCGACGAGCTGATCTTGAAGTGGATCGGACGGTCCACCGGCGCGGCCAGTTCATTGACCGTGGCGATGCCCTGCTCCGGATAGATGAACAGCCACTTCCAGTCCAGCGCCACGACCTCGACGGTCATCGGTTCCACGCCGGCGGGGATCGCGCGCTGCGCGTCCAGGCGCTCCAGCGGGCGGAAGGGATCGAGCTTGTGGGTGCTGATCCAGGTCATCGCGCCCAGCGCGATGATGATCAGCAGCGGCGCGCCCCAGATGATCAGTTCCAGGCGCGTCGAGTGGTCCCACTCCGGCGAGTAGGTCGCCTGGGTGTTGGACGCGCGGTAGCGGAACGCGAAGACGAGCGTCAGGATGATCACCGGGACGATGATCAGCAACATCAGCAGCGTCGAGGCGACGATCAGCTGCGCCTGCTGGTTGGCGATGTCCCCGGAGGGTTTCATCACCACCATGTTGCAGGCGGACAGGGGCAGCGCGAGGGCCAGCAGCCCGAGGCGGGCCAGTGGGCGCATGGCGCCGGCAAGACTTGTTTTTGCAGATGCTTTGAGGTACATGGGACTTCAGCAGACCATCAGGCGTAGTTCACGCGGAACCCCTCCCCACCCTGCGGTGGGTTCCCGCCGTCCGAAACCTGGGGGTTTCCTCCGAAGGGAAAGCGATAAAGGGGAAAACGACACTTGTCGACCGTTGCACGCCGGGCGCAGATTTTGCCCGATTGACCCAAACCAACGATTGGACATTTTGTCCCAGGTAGGAGACGTATGAACAGCAGCACCCTTTCGACAGCCGGGCAACACCTGGCGACCGTGGGCCAGCCGCTGCCGCGAGGCACGGGGGTGGCGACGCAGGAGGAACAGGAGGCGATCGCCCCGGGCGACATCGCCGTGGGGGTGGTGATCGGACGGGCGTCCGAGTACTTCGACTTCTTCGTCTACGGCATCGCCTCGGTGCTGGTGTTCCCGGCCATCTTCTTCCCGCACATGGAGCGGCTGGACGGCACGCTGTACGCGTTCGCGCTGCTGGCGCTGGCCTTCCTGGTCCGGCCCATCGGCACGATGGTGGGCATGGAGATCCAGCGGCGCTTCGGCCGCAGCGTGAAGCTGACGGTGGCGCTGTTCCTGCTGGGCATCTCGACCTGCACGATCGCCGTGCTGCCGGGCTTCAACACCTGGGGCGGCGCGGCCATCGCCCTGCTGGCCCTGTGCCGCATCGGGCAAGGCCTGGCCCTGGGCGGCTCCTGGGACGGCCTGCCCTCGCTGCTGGCGCTGAACGCCCCCGAGGGCCGGCGCGGCTGGTACGCGATGCTGGGACAGCTCGGCGCGCCGATCGGCTTCCTGATCGCCGCGGCGCTCTATGCCTACCTGTGGAGCAGCCTGGCCACGATCGACTTCCTGAGCTGGGGCTGGCGCTTCCCGTTCTTCGCCGCGTTCGCGATCAACGTGGTGGCGCTGTTCGCCCGGCTGCGCCTGGTCGTGACGCACGAGTACGAGAAGAACCTCGAGGAGCATGAGCTCGACCCCTGCGACGTGGACGAGCTGTTCGAGAAGCAGGGCGCCAACCTGTTCATCGGCGCGTTCGCGGCGCTGGCCAGCTATGCGCTGTTCCACATCGTCACCGTGTTCCCGCTGTCGTGGGTGATGCTGTACGGCGACCAGAACGTCACCCAGTTCCTGATCGTGCAGCTCATCGGCGCCCTGCTGGCGGCGGGGGCGATGCCCATCTCCGGGCTGGTCGCGGACCGCATCGGCCGGCGCAGCACGCTGGGCATGCTGGCCACGACGATCGGCATCTTCAGCCTGTTCACCCCCATCCTGCTGGACAGCGGCGCCATGGGCCAGAACATCTTCATCCTGGTCGGCTTCGTGCTGCTGGGCCTGTCCTACGGCCAGTCGTCGGGCGCGGTGACGTCCAACTTCCTGCCGCACCTGCGCTACACCGGCGCGGCGCTGACCTCGGACCTGGCCTGGATCATCGGCGCGGCGTTCGCCCCGCTGGTGGCGCTGGGACTGTCCGCCAGGTTCGGGCTGTGGGCGGTCACCGCCTACCTGCTCTCGGGCGCGGTCGTGACCCTGGTGGCGCTGCGCACCAACCGCATGCTCACGATGAAGGACAAGGATTGACCCCTTCGGCGTCGGACGCCCTGCGCGCCTGACGCCCGAAATCGCGACACGGGCTTGACAGCTCGCGACGCGAAAAAGCAACGGCCGGTCGCGAGACCGGCCGTTTTGCGTTTCGCCCGCCGGAATGACCCCACTCAGATAGTTAGCAAGCTACCTATTTAGAATGGCGGCCATGACGAGCACGAATCCCAAGCCTCTGCGCACGCTGACCCGCACGGCGCGCGAAACGGCGCTGATGACGGTGGGCATGACGCTGCCGCTGCTGGAGCGCGCCTACCGCGCCCGGGCCAACCAGGCGATGGGCCATGTGGGCATCTCGCAGGCGCTGGCCTGGCCGCTGGTGATGATCGGCCGGCAGGGCGACGGCATCCGGCAGGGGGAGCTGGCCACGCTGCTGGGGATCGTCGGGCCGTCGCTGACGCGCTCCGTCGAGCAACTGATCGCCGGCGGCTTCATCGAACGCCGCGAGGATGCGGCGGACCGCCGCGCGAAAACCCTGCACCTGACGCCGCGCGGCGAGGAGGCCTGCGAACAGATCGAGGTGACGCTGCACGACCTGCGCAACAAGCTCTACGAAGGCATCCCCGACGCCGACATCGAGGCGGCGCTGCGCGTCTTCGCGACGCTGGCCGAACGCGTGGGGGCGCCCAAGCCGATCGTGCCGCCGCGTCGCAAGTGAGGCGCCCGCGATGAAGCTGTCCGCCCTCGCCCTGCCCGGCTTCACGCGCGCCGAGTGGATCTTCTCGTTCAAGGCCTTCGCCGCGGCGATGCTGGCGGTGTTCCTCGCGAGCTGGGCCGGCCAGCCGCGGCCGTTCTGGGCGCTGATGACGGCCTACGTCGTCGCGCATCCGATGGCGGGCGCGGTGCGGTCGAAAGGCCTGTTCCGCTTCGTCGGCACGCTGGTCGGCGGCGCCGCCGCGGTGCTGATGGTGCCGCGCTTGGCGAACGCGCCGGAGCTGCTGAGCCTGGCGCTCGCGCTGTGGGTGGCGGCCTGCCTGTGCCTGTCGCTGCGCGACCGCACGCCGCGCGCCTACGCCTTCATGCTGGCCGGCTACACGGCGGCGCTGATCGGCTTCCCGTCGGTGGACACGCCGCTGGCGATCTTCGACACCGCCGTGGCGCGCCTGGAAGAGATCGGCCTGGGCGTGCTGGCCGCGACGCTGGTGCACAGCGTGGTGCTGCCCAACAGCCTGGCGGGCTCGGTGACCGGGCTGCTGGACCGCACGCTGGGCGACACGCGCGCCTGGCTGGGCGACATCGTCGCGCGCCGCGACGGCGGGGCGGACCGGCGCCGTGTCGCCGGCGACATCACGCAACTGCGCGTGCTGTCGACCCACATCCCCTTCGACACCGGCCACCTGCGCTGGACCGCCGGCGCGGTCCACGCGATGCAGGACCACGTCGCCGCGCTGACGCCGCTGCTGGCCGGCGTCGAGGACAGGCTGCGGGCGCTGGAGGCCCACGGCGGCGAACCGGACGACGTGCGCGCCTTGCTGGACCGGCTCGGGGCCTGGTTCGCCCTGGCGCCGGCCGAGGCCCAGGCCGCGCTGCCGGTCTTGCGCGGCCAGCTCGCCACGTTGACCGGCGAGGCCGCGCGCGAACGCCTGGCCGACGATCCCTGGGCGCGCCTGCTGCGCGTCGCGCTGGCCGAACGCCTGGGCGCCTTGATCGACGGCTGGCTGCACTGCGTCCGCCTGCGCGCGGACATCGACCGCGGCCTGTCCGGCGCCACCATGCCCGCGCGCCCGGCAACCGGCCCCGGCGGACCGAAGCTGCATCTGGACCTGGGCATGGCGCTCTGGTCCGGCGCGGCCGCGCTGATCGCGATCCTGGTCTGCTGCGCGTTCTGGATCCTCACCGGCTGGCCGATGGGCTCGGCGGCCGCGATGATGGCGGCGATCTTCTGCTGCTTCTTCGCGGCGATGGACGACCCGGTGCCGGCCATCAACGGCTTCCTCCACTGGACCGTGCTGTCGATGCCGGTCGGCGCCCTCTACGTGCTGGTGCTGCTGCCGCTGGTCCAGGACATGTGGACGCTGATGGCGGTCTGCGCGCCGGTGTTCCTCGTCGTCGGCGCCTTCGTCGGCCGGCCCTCGACCTTCGGCGCCGCCCTCCCCTTCCTGTTCGGCGTCATCGGCACGCTGGTGATGCACGACACCTCGCAGGCCGACCTGACGAGTTTCCTGAACTCGATGTCGGGCCAGCTGGCCGGCGTCTTCGTCGCGGCGCGCGTGACGCGCCTGATGCGCTCGGTCGGGGCCGACTGGAGCGCCCGCCGCATCCAGCGCGCGACCTGGCGCGAGCTCGACGAGCTCGCCCGGCTGCCGCGCTCGGCGAGCCGCGGGCAGGCCTACCTGCTGCGCATGCTGGACCGGATCGCGCTGCTGGCGCCGCGCGTGGCGCAGGCCGGCGGCTCGGTGCCGGGCGTGCCCACCGACGACGCGCTCCACGACCTGCGCGTGGGCGCCGACCTCGTCGCGCTGCAGGGCGTGCGCGCCCGGCTGCCCGGCGAAGACAGGCTGCCGCTGCAGCCGCTGCTCGAGGCCATCGGCGACTGGCAACGCGCGCGCATGGACGGCCGGCCCGAGGCGATCGCCGCGGCGCCGGCGGCCGTGCTGGATCGTCTGGACACGGCGCTCGCCCGCCTCGTCGACGCGTACCCCGCCTCGCGGCCGCTGCCGGCGCAAGCGATCCCCGCCGCGAGCGCCCTGATGGGCCTGCGCCGCAACCTGTTTCCCGACGCGCCAGCGCCCGTGCTCCCGAGCGACTCGACCGGACCCGTCGAGTTCATCGGCTCCCTCCCATCTGGCGAGCCCGTCGAACCCGTCGAGCCCGTCGAGCCCGTCGAACCCGTCGAAACGATCGACCCTCATGAGGAGAACCCGGCATGACCGGCGCAGTGGATTTCTTCGGGCTCTATCTGCCCTGGCTGATGCCGCTCGCGGCGCTGGCGCTGCTGGCGCTGTCGGCGGTGCGGCGCTTGCTGGCCTGGACGGGCGCCTATCGCTGGATCTGGCATCCGGCCCTGTTCGACCTCGCGCTCTACGTGCTGCTGCTGTGGGGCCTCAGCGCGGCCTCGCTTTTCCGGACCTGATGACATGAAGCTCTCCTCCTTCCCCCTGCGCCGCGCGATCTCGATCGCCGTCACCCTGGCCGCCGTCGGCGGCGCCCTGTGGGCCGCCGGCAAGCTCTGGGACCGCTACGAACTCCAGCCCTGGACCCGCGATGGCCGCGTGCGCGCCAACGTCGTGCAGATCGCGCCCGACGTCTCCGGCCTGGTCACCGCCGTGCCGGTCCAGGACAACCAGCCGGTCGCCGCCGGCGCGCTGCTGTTCGAGGTCGACCGCGCGCGCTTCGAGCTCGCGCTGCGCCAGTCGCAGGCGCAGCTGTCGGCGCAGAAGGTCGCACTGGCGCAGGCGCTGCGCGAAGCGGACCGCAACAGCGGGCTCGGTTCGCTGGTCTCGCAGGAAGCGCGCGAGCAGACCCGCAGCCGTGCCGAGCAGGCCCGCGCCGCCGTCGCGCAGGCCGAGGTGGCCGTCGACAGCGCCCGCCTCAACCTGTCGCGCGCCGAGGTGCGCGCGCCGTCGGCCGGCACGATCACCAACTTCGACCTGCGCCAGGGCGCCTACGCGAGCGCCGGCCATCCGGTGCTCGCGCTGGTCGACGCGGACTCGCTCTACGTCGAGGGCTACTTCGAGGAGACCAAGCTCCCGCGCATCCATGTCGGCGATGCGGTCGAGGTCAAGCCCATGGGCGCGAGCCGCGCGCTCACGGGCCGCGTGGAGAGCCTGTCCGCCGGCATCGCCGATCGCGACCGCAGCACCAGCGCCAACCTGCTGCCGAGCGTGAATCCGACTTTCAACTGGGTGCGGCTGCCGCAGCGCGTGCCGGTGCGGGTGAAGCTCGATCCGCTGCCCGCGGGCGAGCGGCTCGTCGCCGGGCAGACGGTCACCGTGCAGGTGATCGCCGGGACATCGAAGACCAGCACGGCGGCCACCGCAACGGCAACGGCAACGGCAACGGCAACGGTGAAGAGGGAGTCGAAGTCATGAGCCGCGTGACACGCCCCTTGCTGGCCCTGATCGCCGCGGCGGCGATGGCGGCTTGTTCGACCGCGCCGAAGGGACCGGACTACCAGGTGCCCGCCGAGGCGGTTGTCCTCAAGCCGCGCGCGGCAGCGCCGTTCCTCGAGCAGGAACGCGCCGCAGCCGCAGCCGCAACCGCGACCGGCAGCGCGGGCGGCGCGGATGCTGCAACGACGCCCGCCCCCTTTGATGCGGCGCCGCTGCCGCCGCACTGGTGGCGGCTGTTCCGGGATCCGACACTCGATGCGCTCGTCGAGCAGGCGCTGACGCACAACACCGACCTGCGCCAGGCGGTCGCGAACCTCGAGCGCGTCCAGGCCCTGGCGCTGGAGGTCGCGGGCGGCGAGAAGCCGATGGTCAGCGTCAACGGCGGCCCGAGCTACGGCCATCCGTCCGGCCTGTCGATGTTGAAGAAGGGCTACGTCCCGCCCGACACCTATCGCTACAGCGCTGGCGCGGGACTGTCGTACCAGCTCGATCTGTTCGGGCAGATCCGCCGCGCGATCGAGTCCTCGCAGGCGAGCACCGAGGCCGCGGCGGCGGCGCTCGACCTCGTCCGGGTGAACGTCGCGGCGGGCACCGCGCGCGCCTACGCGGAGGCCTGCGCGACCGGCCAGCGGCTGACCTCCGCGCAGCGCTCGGTCGACCTGCAGCAGGAGGCGATCGACATCACCGAGCGACTGCAGCGAGCCGGCCGCGTCGGCGAGATCGACGCCGCACGCGCCCGCAGCCAGCTGCAGCAATTGCGCGCGGCGCTGCCGCCGCTGCTGGCGCAACGGCAGTCGGCGCTGTACCGCCTCGCGACGCTGACCGGCGAGCTGCCGGAGGACTTCCCGCGCGATCTCGCGGATTGCCGCATCGCGCCTCACGTGGCCGGCACGATCCCGGTCGGCGACGGCGCCGCGCTGCTGCGCCGCCGTCCCGACATCCGCCAGGCCGAGCGTGAACTGCACGCGGCCACCGCGCGCATCGGCGTGGCGATCGCGGATCGTTATCCGAAGATCAGCCTCGGTCTCTCGGCGGGTTCGGCGGGCACGCTCGCGGGCTTGGGCAAGAGCGACACGCTGAGCTGGAGCCTCGGTCCGCTGATCTCATGGACACTGCCGAACAACGGCGTGGCCGATGCGCGCATCGCGCAGGCGGAGGCCGGCACGCGGCAGGCCGCCGCGCGCTTCGACGGTGTGGTGCTGAACGCGCTGCGCGAGACCGAGACCGCCCTCAACCAGTACGCGCGCGAGCTGGATCGCCGCGCGGCGCTGAAGGCGTCGCGGGACGAGGCCGCGATCGTGGCCGGCCAGTCGCGCCGGCTGTACCAGGGCGGCAAGGTCGCCTACCTGGACGCGCTCGACGCCGAACGCGCGCTCGCCGCCAGCGATGCCGCGCTGGCCGCTTCCGACGCCACGCTGATCGACGAGCAGGTGCAGCTGTTCCTCGCGCTGGGCGGCGGTTGGGAACCGGCTGAGCAGCGGACCGACACTGCGGCGCACGCCGCGCGCTGATGGAAAAAGGCGGTCCGTTGCGGGACCGCCTTTCTCTGACTTCATCGGCTGCTGGCCCTCACCCCCCGCCCTCTCCCGCGGTGCGGGAGAGGGAGCCATCGGGGACCGAGCGTTTCTCCCTCAGCACCCGGCAGGAGCCCCTCCCGCGCGGTCCCCGGCAAAAGCCCCCCGCGCGGTCCCCGGCAAAAGCCCCCCCGCGCGGTCCCCGGCAAGAGCCCCCCCGCGCGGTCTCCGGCAAGAGCCCCTCTCCCGCACTGCGGGAGAGGGGTTGGGGTGAGGGTAGCGGCAGGGCGCCGACCTGGCCCAGCGACTGGACCTTCCTCAGGGATAGCTGATCGTCAGCTTGTAGTTCGAGGTCGTGCTCGATCCCGCGTAGGACATCACCTTGATGTAGACGGTCTGCGCACTCGCGCCGTTCTGGTAGGTCATGGACTCGGTGCTGCCCACCGCTTCCGAGCGCGCCAGGCCCGCGCCCGTCGACTTCACCAGGTAGAGGTCGTAGTCGATGCTCGACGAGGTCGGGCCGGTCATGTCCACGCGCAGGCGCTGGTTCGCCGCCAGCGTGACCTTGTAGTAGTCGACGTCGTTGGCGGTGCTGATGAAGCCCGTCAGCTGGTTGCGCGAACCGACCGCGTTGGCGGTGGAGATCGCGTTGTTGGGCTCGGTCTCGTCCGCCGTGTCGACCACGTTGTTGACGGTGAAGCTCACCGGCGCCGAGGTCGTCGTGTTGCCCGCCGCGTCGTAGGCCTTGGCCGCCAGGCTGTGCGTGCCGTTGCTCAGTTGCGCCGAGTTGACGGAGATCGAGTACGGCTCCGTCGTGTCGACGTCGCGCAGCGCGCCGTCCAGCCAGAACTCGACCTGCGTCACGCCGACGTTGTCGCTGGCGGTGGCGGAGAAGGTGATCGTGCCGGTGGTGCCGTTGACCGCCGCGGTCACCGACGGCGGCGTGGTGTCGCCGCCGCTGACGCCCTGGTTGACCCAGATCGGCGCGGACCACAGCACCTTGCCGTCGTCCTGCGTGACCTTGGCGTAGTAGAAGTGCTTGCCGTTGGCCGGCGTGACGGTGGCCGTCGGGTTGCTGCTCAGCAGCGTGACCGTGCCGTTGCGGCCCGGGACGCCTTCCCAGATCTCGGTCTGCACGACCGTGCGGCCGTTCGGGTTGTAGAAGCCGACGTTGAGCGACAGCGCGCCCGCGTTGTCGAAGCGCTCGCCCATGATCCTGCCGTTGGCGCTGAAGATCAGCTGCGAGTTCTTGTCCAGCGTGGCGAAGACGCGGCGCGCCTTCAGCGCGTCGACCAGCGCGGCCTTGCTCAGCGGCGTGCCCGTCGGGATCAGCACCGCGGTGCGGTTGGTGTAGGACCGGCCCCAGTTGGCGCAGTGGTTGTCCTGGTTGGTCGCCGGCGCGACGTGGAAGCCGCGCTCCAGCAGCTTCTTCCACGAGCCCTCATACGAGCTGCGCGAGGTCTCGCTCTCGGTCGTGTTGGACGAGAACGCGGAGGTGTTCATCACCTCGGACATCACCATCACCTCGTCGCCGTCGGCGCTGTAGGCCATGTCGGTGCCGTTGATGATGAACTGGCCGCTCGAGTCCGGATGGTTGAACTGGCCGATCAGGCCCTGCGCGCGCATCACCGAGTACAGCGTCGCGTAGTCGCTCTTGGCGATGTAGCGGTCGCCGAAGAGCTCGTTCTGCTGGTTGTACTCCCACGAGAACAGCTCGTTGCTGTTGAAGATGTTCAGGTGGCCGCCGTTGCTGATGACGCCCCACTCCATGCCGTACACGGCCAGGAAGCCGGGATTGGCCGCGGTGTAGTCGGACGCGATCTGCAGGCCGCGCTGGTAGCGGGCCTTGGCCGCCGTGGCGCTGCCGCTGGTGTTGGTGCTCGACGAGCCGTCGTAGTAGTGGTTGTGGTCGGTGTTGGCGAAGATGTCCAGCCCCGCGCTCTTGGCGTACGGGAAGGCCGCGTCCGGGCCGAAGGCGCCGGTCTGCGCCGGCTGCGACGAGCTGCAGCTGCCGATGGCGCCGCCGCCGTCGGAGTCGTTGGTCTGGCCGTGGAAGCTGCCGTAGTAGATGGTGTAGGGCCAGGAGCCCGCGCCCACCGCCGCCGACTGCGCGCGCACGCGCTGGTCGGCCTCGCCGGAGGCGCCCATCGCCAGCGGACGCAGCGTGCCCATGGCGATCTTCGCCGGCTTGCCCAGGGCGAAGTTCCAGCTCTGCTCCACGGCGTGGCCACCCTCGCCGGCCTGCTGCGCGTCGAGGATCTCGGCGAACTGGGCGTCGGCGCCTTCAGCCTTGAATTCGAAGCCGGCCTTGGCGCTCAGCGCGGTCAGCGTCGCGGTGTAGATGCCGTCGGGCAGGCCCGCGTCGCGGCCGGCCCAGTGCAGCGGCACGCTCTTCGTCTCGCCGGCGTACCGCTCGATGCCGCTCCAGCGCTTGACCACCGCGCCCTTGGGCGAGCGCAGCTCGACGCGATAGGCCAGCAACGTGCCGGCGGGGGCGCCGACGTAGTCGAGGTGGACGGCGAAGTCACGCGCGCCCGTGGTCTCGGCGCCGGTGAAGGGCACGTCCAGCGTGGCGTCGAACTCATGGTGGTCGGGGTATTTGGCCGCCGGATCGGCGGTCAGCGCGTTGGCGCGCTCATCAGGCGTGGCCGCCTGCTGCTGCACCTGCGACTTCTCGCCGTTGAGGCCGCCGCCGCAGGCGGTCAGCACGACGGCGACCGCGGCGAAGGTGGTGACGCGCAGCACGGCGCGGCCGGACAGCAGCAGGGAGGGAGGAATGCGGCTCATGGGAACCTCGCGTGGCGCGACGTGCGCGCCGGTGGAACGAAGGAGCCGGCCTCGGACGGCGCCGCGACGGGCGCCCCGGACGGCCGGGGATCGAAGAAGCTTCGGAATCGGGCGGAACGGACGGGCGTTCAGGCCCGGCGCTGGCGGCGGCGCAGCACGAGGCCCATGGCGCCAAGGCCGGCCAGCATCAGCGCGTAGCTCTCGGGTTCGGGCACGGCGGAGGCGACGATCTCCGTGCCGGACAGCGTGACCATGTCGTAGCGGATCGTGCCGGCGGAGCCGTAGTTGCTGGTGGCGCCGGTGGCCAGGTAGGCGCTGGTGCCGGGGGCGAACATGCTGACCAGCTGGAAGGCGAAGTCGGCGTTGTTCGCGACGCCGGCGATCGACGAGAAGTCGAAGCTCAGGCCCTTCACGAAGGTGCTGTCGGCGGCCATCTTGAAGGTGGCGGCCTGGGTCCAGTTCTCGCCGTCGATCGTGTAGAGCAACGAGGTCCAGGCGGAGGCGGTGGCGCTGTTGCGCTGGTCGAAGGTGAGGACGAGGTGCTCGTAGGCGGTGGTGTCCACGCCGTACTGGACACCGCGGGTCATGTTGCCGGTGCCTTGCGCGCCGTAGTTGGCGGTGTTCAGGGCCTGGCCGGCGTTGGGATCGGAGGAACCGGTCTGGCTGACGAAGCTGGTGGTCACGCCGCCCAGCGTGGCGAACGACGCGCCGTTCATGCTGAACGATTGCTTGGTGCTGCTCTTGTTGTAGTCCCACTGGGCGACGGTCACCACCTCCGCATGCGCGCTGAAGGCGAGGCAGGTGGCGGCGGCGAGGAGAAGGGGTTGGAATTTCATTGGGGGGCTCCGAGGTCGCTGATGGCGCCGGCAAAATGTTTGCGCAAACGTTTACGGCAAAACTTTGTCAGCAAATGTGTGAACGACTGCGCTTGACTTGCGCGGGATGTGAACGGGCGGAGCGTAGGTTCGCTTCGTGACAAGCAGGTTGCGGGGAAGCCCGGAGGCGGGAATGCCGCACCCCGCGTTCGAGGGGGTGGCGGGCGAGCGGGCCGCACGGGGGCGGTGCGGCGGAGGCCGCTCAGGCGCGATGGCGGTGCGGGGATGCACCGCGCGGGGAAAGCGGGTCGGGCGGCGGAAGACGCGAGGCGCGACCGGCCCGCGAGGATCGGATCAGCCGGTCTTGGCGGGGACGGATCGGGCGTCTTCGAGGAACTGCGCCGCGTGGCGGCGCGTGCCGCTGGCGATCGGACGCCAGGTGGATTCCGGGAAGTCCGGGGGAAGCAGCGGTTCAACCTGATCGAGCGCCGCGGGCACGCGACGGGCCAGCTCGAGCATCCGGGTCCAGGCGTCCGCACCCGCCTGCATCGCCAGCCCATGCCAGTGTCGCGCGGTGATCTCGCTCAATCGGTAATGCATGTTGCGGGACTTGATGCCCATGGCCAGCTTGACGCGGTGGTAGGTGATCTGGTTGGCGCCGTTGCCGATGATGGGCCAGACGGAGAGCACGTCGTAGAGCGGCGTCATCGCGAACTTCCCGGCCCGCAGGTGATGGATGGAGAAGTTCTTCGCGTGTCCATCGGTCGCCGCAAGGAGCCAGAAGGCAAACTGAGCCAATGCGAACGTCGTCGGATCATCGACGCAGCACCCGATCGGGCATCCACCTCCCAAACGCCTACTGCCTGCCCGTTCATCCACAAGTGAAGTGCCGCCATGCCTGTCCCTCCGGGATCGGAATCACCAAGGTTGGTTCAACGCCGACGAGGCGTCCGGCGACTTGCCTTCAGCCCCCGAAGGGTCTGGTGTTGCGCCGAGCCTTCGATCATCGGTTTCCAGCACCAGCTGGGTCCCCAGGGCGTGGAGTAGATCCAACAACTGGTCAAAGCTGACGCTTGACGGGTCACCTTCAATGCGGGCGAGCCGGCTCTGGCTGACGCCGATTCGCTGCCCCAACTCCGCCTGGCTCATGCCTTGACGCTGGCGAAGCGCCTTGAGATGCGGCCCCAGCTGCTTGGGCGATTGAAGTTTGAAGTTCATGGCTGACCTTCATCTGCTGAGTTGGCGAAGGGGAATTTATGCCGGATCAAGCATATTCCGGATCTATGCCGAATCGCGCATAGATGGACAGTATGCTTCATCCAGCATAAACGCAATATATGCGGAATTCCGCATATGTTGCGAATATGCGCAATTCGGCATGAACGAGGATCAGCGCTGGGCGTAGGACGCCGCCCTCCGCAGAAGCCTCTGTCGTCCGACGGCCCTCCGGCGCTGTCCCATGAATACTGGCCCTACCGCCACCCGAAGGGCCGCCGATGACCGTGATCCGCAAGGGCCAGCAGCCCGCGGAACTGACCCGCGAGCAATTCCACGAGCGTTTCATGCGCCGCTTCCAGGACCCGGCCTTCCGGGCGGAGGACGAGGCCATCACGCGCCTCGAACGCATTGCCTTCGAGGCCATGAAAGCGGGTCGCAAGTCGCCGATCACCCGCCCGGCGGGCAACGGCTTCAAGGATCCGGCCTACGAGACCTCGGTCGAATGGCTGGACGCGCACCAGCGGCTCAAGCTTGCCCAGCAGCGCTGGCGCGATCCCGCGACCCGCTCGCGCGTGCTGCTCGTCTGCGGCAGCGATCGCAACGACGGCACCTGTCCCGGAGAGATGTCCAAGACCTGGCGCCTGACACAGCTCGCCAAGGAGCAACTGGGCCGCCATGACGTGATCGTCGACGTGCTCGACCTGAGCCTGATGACCTCCGAGTACGGCCGCGAGATCCATCCCTGCAAGGGCTGCGTCTCCACCGCGATGCCGCTCTGCCATTGGCCCTGCAGCTGCTATCCGAATCACGCGCTGGGCCAGTCCAGCGACTGGATGAACGAGATCTACGAGCGCTGGGTCTCCGCGCATGGCGTGATCCTCTTCACCCCGACCTACTGGTACCAGTCGCCCAGCGCCCTCAAGCTGATGATCGACCGCCTGGTCTGCGCCGACGGCGGCAATCCCGACCCGACCTCGACGCACGGGAAGAAGGTCGAGGAGGCCAAGGCCCTCGAGGAAAAGGGCTGGGACTATCCCAAGCATCTCGAAGGCCGCATCTACGGCCTGGTCGTGCACGGCGACGTCGCCGGCGTGGAGGCGCAGCGTCGCAACCTCGGCGACTGGCTGGACTGGATGGGACTGGTCGACGCCGGCCGGCTGTCCACCCTGGACCGCTACGTCGGCTACTACGAGCCCTACTTCAACAGCCACGAGGCGCTCGACCGCGACGAGGCCCTGCAGCGCGAGGTTCGCCTGGTGGCCGACCTTGTCGGCGACGCGGTCAAACAGTTGCGGGAGGGAAAGCTGCCCCGTTCCAATCGCCAGGCCGTTCGACCGAAATGAGCGGCCTCGCCATTCCGTACGACCTCCCCTCGACCTCATCGATCCAAGGAGCACTCCGATGGCCCATTCCCCTTCCCGCTCGACGCAGCAACTCCGTCCCGAACTGCCGGCCGACGTGCCGCCGTTCCCGACCTCCGACACCGACATCGATGCCGACGACCTCGACAGCGTCTACGGCCAGCTCGTGAAGGGCGTCGGCCATGAGTTCGTCACCGACGGCAACGTCGACGAGCTCGCCCGCCGCGCGGAAGCGGACGGCCATCCGATCCTCGCCACGGAACTCCGGGAGTGGAAGTCGCCCTGCTGAGCCGCGCCGGCCGGCCGTTCCCCTCATTCCCTTTCCGCCATGAGCAAGGGCCCCATTCGGGGCCCTTGTCGCTCGATGCGCGGTGTCAGCGGCGTCGTCCGCTCAGCACTTGATGCCCGCGTGCAGCGCCACGACGCCGCCGGTCAGGTTGTGCACGTCGACGTGGCCGAAACCCGCCGTCTTCATCATGGCCTTGAGTTCGGCTTGCGGCGGATGCATGCGGATCGACTCGGCCAGGTAGCGGTAGCTGTCCGCGTCGCCGGCGATGAGCGAGCCGATGCGGGGCAGGACCTTGAACGAGTACCAGTCGTAGGGCTTGCGCAGCGGCTCCGCCACCTGCGAGAACTCCAGCACCAGCAGCCGGCCGCCCGGGCGCAGCACGCGGTTCATCTCGGCCAGCGCCTGGTCCTTGTGCGTCATGTTGCGCAGGCCGAAGGCCACGCACACCAGGTCGAAGGAGCCGTCCTTGTAGGGCAGCGCCTCGGCGTCGCAGAGGTTGGTGGGCAAGACCAGGCCCTCGTCGATCAGCCGCTCGCGGCCGGTGCGCAGCATCGCCTCGTTGATGTCCGTGTGGACGACCATGCCGCGCTCGCCGACCTTCTTCGCGAACAGCCGCGCCATGTCGCCGGTGCCGCCGGCGATGTCCAGCACCCGGTCGCCCGGCTTGAGGTTGGCCACGGCCAGCGTGTACTGCTTCCAGGCGCGGTGCATCCCCATGGACATCAGGTCGTTCATGATGTCGTAGCGCGACGCGACCGAGTCGAACACGCCGCGCACGCGCCTGGCCTTGGCGGTCTCGTCGACGGACTCGAAGCCGAAATGGGTGGAGCTCATGGTGGGGTCCTGCTGAAGGGTGGGGGCGTCGGGGCGAAGGCCGGGCGCGTCGTCGATCAATGGCTGGCGCAACCGCCGCCGTGCGAATGGCCGCCGGATTTCGACGGCATGGGCGCATCGCGGTCCAGGCCCGCTTCGGCGAGGCGGGCTTCGTAATCGCGCATCAGCGCGTCCTGGTCGCGACCGAGTTCATACAGATAGGCCCAGGTGAACAGGCCGCTGTCATGGCCGTCGGAGAAGGTCGGCTTCAACGCGTAATGGCCGACCTGCTCGACCGCGACGATGCTCACCTCGCGCTTGCCGGTCTGCAGCGTCTCCTGCCCGGGGCCGTGGCCCTGCACCTCCGCCGACGGGCTGCGCACGCGCATCAGCTCGAACGGGATGCGGAAGCGCGCGCCATCGGTGAAGGCGAGCTCCAGCACCTTGGACTGCTGGTGCACGACGATGTCGGTGGGGAGCGGGGTAGAGGAATCCAGGCCGGCCATGGGAGGCGCGCCACGCGGCGCACGGGAACAACAAGCCTCGCAGTGTAGCGGCGCGCCACCCACCGTACCCGCCGGCACCGTCTCCGCTGGCGCCCCCCTCGCGCGCCGCGCGCCGGGCCGGCCGCAGATAAAAAAATCCCGCCAGTTTTCACCGGCGGGATTCAACGGGAGCCCCGTTCGGGCCCGAGGCACCCGGCTTACCAAACGAGGAGAGTGGCAAGTCCTGGCGGGTTCCTTACCAGCTCAGGTTGAGCGAGTACGTCCCGCTCGTGCCCGAGTAGTAATAAGCCCGCACGTACACGACGATCGAGGACGATCCGCTGTTCGTGTACGTGAAGCTGTCGACGGCGCCGGCGCCGTTTTCGCTGAGCTTGAGCTGCGTGCCGCTGCTGTTCTGCAGCTGCAGGTCGAAGTCCTTGCCCGCCGCCGGGGTCAGGCTCGCGCTCAGCGTCTTGCCCGCGGGCAAGGTGATCTTGAAGTAGTCGCTGGTGTCGGACGTCGACAGGCTGCCCGTCACCTTGACCGGCGCGCTGATGGTCTGCGGCGCGGTCCGGCTGTTGTTGGGTTCGACCTCGGCGATCGTGCCGCCGCCACCGCCGCCGCCCTTGATCGCGGTGACCGCCGCGTTCGCATCCAGCAGGCCGACGCCGCACTGGTTGCACACGCCGGGGAAGGCACGGGCGCTGCTCTTGAGCGCGGCCGTGATCTCGTCCGGCGTCGCCGTCGGCTTGGCGCTGTACATCAGGGCCGCGACGCCCGCCACGTGCGGCGTGGCCATCGAGGTGCCCTGGTAGTACGCGTAGCTGTCGGCCCCCGGCGTGCTGGTGCCCGCGTTCAGCGTCGACAGGATGCCGTTGCTGGCGCTGGAGCGGACGTCGCCGCCCGGCGCCGCCAGCGTCACGACCGAGCCATAGTTCGAGTAGTACGCGCGGGCGCCGTAGCGGTCCGTCGCCGCGACCGCCACCACGCCCGAGCAGTTCGCCGGGCTGGAGTTGGAGGCGTTCTGGTTCTCGTTGCCGGCCGCGACGATCACGCTGGCGCCGCGCGAACGCGCGCCGTTGATCGCCGTCTGCGTCGTGGTGTCGCAAGCGCCGCCGCCGCCCAGGGACAGGTTCAGCACCTTGGCCGGCGTCGCGTTGGCGGGCAGGCCCGAGACGCTGCCGCCCGACGCCCAGGTGATGCCGTCGGCGATGTCGGAGGTGTAGCCGCCGCACTTGCCCAGCACGCGGATCGGCTGGACCTTGGCGTTGAAGGCGATGCCGGCCACGCCCAGCGCGTTGTTGGTCTTGGCCGCGATCGTGCCGGCCACGTGCGTGCCGTGCCAGCTCGAGGTGGAGGCCGGATCGCCGGCCTGGCACTCGTTGGCGGCGTAGTAGTCGCCCGGGTCGCTGGCGTCGCTGTCACGGCCGTTGCCGTCCACCGACACCGCCGTGTCCACGATCATGTCGTAGCCCGAGACGATCTGGCCCGACAGGTCCGCATGCGGCCGGTAGCCGGTGTCGATCACCGCGACCACCACGCCCGTGCCCGTCGCCTGGTCCCAGGCGGCCGGCGCGCGGATGCCGCCGACGCTGTCGAACAGGTCCCACTGCGAGTTGTAGCTCGAGTCGTTCGGCGTGAACATCGCGTGCATCTTGCGGTCGGGCTCGACGTACTCGACGTTGGCGTCCTGCGCCTTGATGCGTTCGCCGAGCTCGCGCAGCTGCTGCAGGCTCATGCGGCGGTCCAGCTTGAACACGTGGGCGCCGGTGCCCATCTGGCGCACCAGCGACAGGCGGCTGCCCAGCGGCGCGGCCAGCTGCTGCAGGCGCTCCGTACGGGCGCCGATGGCGTCGCTCGCCACCGCCTGCGCCTGGATCGCGGCGCCCAGGCGCCCTTGCACCACGGTGCTGCCGTCCTTGTACTTCACGATCAGACGATCGGTCTGGTCGCTCAACTCCCGCGGGGCCTTGTCGATGTCCACCGACGACACGCCCGCCTGGGCGGCGCCCATCGTGACGAGACCCACAGCCAGCGCGACGCTGAGCTTGTTCAATCGCAACATGCTTGTCATCTCCAGAGTTTCTCGATCGGTCCCGGGTTCACCGGCACCCGCAAAGCCCCGAACGCCCTGGCGCGTTGGCACCTCTGGTGGGGCACACCGATCAGCCAACTCCGATCGGTGTGCGGCGCAGTGTAGAAAGCCATTTGGGCGACAAACGACCCACCTGAAACAGTTAACAGGAAGGAATACCCCTATAACCTTTTTGTGTCAGAACGCACAATTTGATCTGCTAATCGCCCCTTCCTTACGGCTAAGCGCCTGATTCGTAAGGTTTGCGCGCGGTTTGCGCGGGTGCGCGATCGGCGTGCCCGGGGTGCCGGAAGGCATGCGCGGGACGCCTCGGATGGCGAGGGTCGGGGGGCTCGATTAGCCTGTGCGGCTTGTCGTTTTCGCCACACATTGGTGACAAATAACCATGTTCCCACTACGCCTGATCGCCGCCGCGGCCGCCACCACCCTCGCCCTGGCCGCCTCGCCGGCCCGCGCGCTGGACGTCGCGAGCTTCTCGCCCGAGGTGCAGCCCTGCGCTGACTTCTATGAGTATGTGAATGGCCCCTGGGTCGCCCGCACCGAGCTGCCGGCCGACCGCACCCGCATCGGCAGCTTCGACGCGCTGCGCGTGGCCAACGACCGGCTGCTGAGCGACGCGCTGGCGGAACTGCTGGCCAAGCCGGCGCTGCAGAAGTCGCCCGGGCTCCGGCAGGTCGCCGCCTACTACGCCAGCGGCATGGACCTGGGCGCCATCGAGGCGCAGGGCCTGAAGCCGGTGAAGCCGCTGCTGGACCGCGTCGCGTCGATGAAGTCGAGCGCGGACCTGCCCTTCGCGCTGGCGCAGCTGGGCCGCGTGGGCATCGCCGCGCCGGTCGGCGCCGGCGTGCGCGCCGACGTCAAGAACACCCGCGTGAACGTGCTGACCCTGGGCCAGGCGGGCCTGGGCCTGCCGGACCGCGACGACTACTTCAAGGACACCGACATCGCCAAGAAGCTGCGCGCGGCCTACCGCCTGTATGCGCAGCGGCTGCTGTCCTCGGCCGGCTTCGACGCCACGCCGGCCACGATCGACGCACTGATGGCCTTCGAGACGCAGCTGGCCGACGCGACCACGCCGCGCGCGCAGTTGCGCGACCCGCTGAAGGTCTACAACCCGATGACCACGCCGGAACTCGCCGGCAAGGCCCCGGGCCTGGGCTGGGACGCCTACCTGAAGGCCCTGACCCGCAGCGACAAGCGCCCTGGCGGCGTCGAGCGGCTGATCGTCGCGCAGCCCGACTTCATGACCCGCGTGGCGAAGATGGCGGACCAGGTGCCGCTCGCCACCTGGCAGACCTACCTGCGGGTGCGGGTGCTCGAGAACAGCGCCGCCCGGCTGCCCAAGGCCTTCGCGGAGGCCGACTTCGACTACCGCGGCGCGACCATCTCCGGGCTGGAGAAGCCGATGCCGCGCAACGAGGAAGTCATCCAGCTGATCGGCGGCCGCACCGGCGGCAGCCCGCTGGGCCTGGCGCTGGGCGAGCTGTTCGTGTCCAAGGCCTTCTCGCCGGAGGCGCAACGTCGCGCCACGCTGCTGATCGGCGACGTCAAGGCCGCGATGAAGACGCGCATCCAGAACCTGGCCTGGATGAATCCGGAGACCAAGCTCAAGGCGCTGGAGAAGCTCGAGGCGATGCAGCCCAAGATCGGCGCGCCCGAGACCTGGCCGGTCTACGAGGGCATGTCGCTGGATCCCAAGGACTTCGCCGGCAACCAGCTGCGCGCGGCGGCCTGGTTCCACGGCGAGCAGATCAAGGACCTGGACCGCCCCAGCGACCGCACGCGCTGGACCATGTCGCCCTACATCGTGAACGCGCAGGCCGGCGGCCTCAACGAGATCACCTTCCCGGCCGGCATCCTGCAGCCGCCGTTCTTCGACGCCAAGGCCGACGACGCCGTCAACTACGGCGGCATCGGCATGGTGATCGGGCACGAGATCGTCCACCACTTCGACGACCGCGGCCGGCAGTTCGACAGCATCGGCAGCCTCAACGACTGGTGGACCGCCGCCGACGCCGAGAACTACAAGGCACGCGCGGACCGCGTCGTGGCGCTCTACGAGAGCTACGAGCCGGTCAAGGGCACCCACATCAACGGGCGGCTGACGCTGGGCGAGAACATCTCCGACATGGCCGGCATGCCGATCGCCTTCGACGCGCTGCAGAACGCGCTGCGCCGCGCGGGCCCGGAGAAGGCGTCGCAGAAGATCGACGGCTTCACGCCGGAGCAGCGCTTCTTCCTGTCCAACGCCATGGTCTGGCGCAACAAGTCGCGCGAGGCCGCGCTGCTGAACCAGTTGCGCACCGACCCGCATTCGCCGGGCAAGTTCCGCGTGCTGGCGCCGATGTCCAACATGCCGGAGTTCGCCAAGGCCTTCAACTGCAAGAGCGGCGACGCCATGGTGGCGGCCGATCCGATCAAGGTCTGGTGAGCTGACGCCACCCGCCGCGGCCATGGACGCCGCGGCCTGCCGGGGCCTGTCCGCCGCAAGGCGCGCAGGCCCCGTGCCATTCGTGATCCGTGTCTTCCGGGATGCCCGGGCGGAAGTCATGGATCCGTCGATCCACGGCCGGGGTCAGGTCTTGTCATCGCCTCGTCATGTCCCCCGAAGTGACGGTCGAGCATGACTTTTGACCCGATGGATACTTGGGAAAGTCGATTCACGGACTGTCGCCGCGACGCGCGTTTCGTCGCCGGAATCCGGCGCTCCGGCCCTCGCCTTCGACGCTTGGTCGCGCGCCGCTTGGTCGCCTCCGTCGCACTGCCTACGCTGAAAAAAGACCGGTCGCTCCGCCACCTCGGCGCGGATCCCGACGGTTCCTCAGCCCACAGGAGCTCGACATGCACGCCACCACCCGCCCCTCCCGCACGACCCTTGTTCGTGCCTCCGCCCGCGCCGCCTGCGGCCTGTTCCTCGCCGTGCTGGCCGCCGGCGCCGCGCAGGCCGCGCCGGCGCCGGACGACCTGCAGCGTGTCGAGATCAGCGGCCGCCGGCCCGGTGAGATCGCGCGCACCGACGTGCGCGCCACCTGCCCCGGCGTCGACAAGGTGCTCGACGACCGCCTCAGCCGCGTCCAGTTCATCGAAGGCAAGGAAGGCCTCTCGACCGTCACCTTCCGCCTGAACGGCAACGTCATCACCGAGGTCCAGGACCGCGGTCCGCTGGCCTACCGCACGCCGCTGCGCCGCGCCGTGCGCGCGCTGCAATGCCAGGGCCCGGCGCGGGACACGCTCTATGTGATGCAGGTCGAGTTCCGCGGCGAGGCCTCGCGTGACGACATGGGACGCCGGGTCGCGCTGCTCGAGATGGCGCCGCCGGCGGCGGGCGCTTCCTCCGGCGCGGCGAGCGCATCGCGGGTCGACGGCCGCTGACCGGGTTGTCCCGGAAGGGGTCGCCCGGACGGGCTGGCTAGGATGGCCGGCAGTCCAACGAGGAGACCCCGTCCATGCCCGCTCGCCCGACCGACGCCACGCGACGTTCCCTGCTGATCTCGAGCGCCCTCGGCGCCACGGCCGGCGCGCTCGGCTGGCCCGCCGCGGCGCGCGCCGACACCTGGCCCTCGCGGCCGGTCCGCTGGGTCGTCGCCTATCCGGCCGGCGGCGGGTCGGACTTCCTCGCGCGCCAGCTCGCGCCGGTGCTCGGCAAGGCGCTCGGGCAGACGCTGGTCATCGACAACAAGCCCGGCGCGGCCGGCATCATCGGCACCGACAACGCCGCGAAATCGCCGCCGGACGGCTACACGCTGCTGACCGGCGACAACGGCGCGATGGTGTTCAACAGCGCGCTCTACAAGAAGCTGCCGTATTCGCCGGCGGACTTCGCGCCGGTCGGCTTCATGGCGCGCTTCCCGCTGTTGCTGGTGGTCAATCCGAACGCCGGCTTCGAGTCCGCGAAGCAGTGGCTGGCCACCATCAAGGCCCGGCCCGGCAAGTACAGCTATGCCTCCCCCGGCATCGGCAGTCCGCATCACCTGGCGATGGAACTGCTGAAGGACCGCAGCAACAGCTACATCGTCCACGTGCCCTACCGGGGCACCGCGTTCTCGACGCAGGACCTGATCGCGGGCGTCGTGCCGATGGGCATCCTCGACACCGCGGCCGCCCTGCCCCATCTGCGCGCCGGCAAGCTGAAGGCGCTGGCGGTGCTGTCGCCGCGGCGCATCCCGGCCCTGCCCGACGTGCCCAGCATCGACGACACCGGCGTCACCGGCGTGGAAGTCAGCGCCTGGCAGGGGCTCTTCGTCCCGAAGGGCACGCCCGAGGCGATCGTCGCGCGACTCGGCGCCGAGCTCGGGAAGGCGCTCGCGCAGCCGGACCTGAAGGCCAGGCTCGAGGATTTCGGGCTCGAGGTCGCGCCCGGCGACGCCGCCGCGCTGGCGCGCTTCATCCAGGCCGAAACGCAGAAGTGGCACGCCCTGATCCGCAGCCGCGGCATCTCGGCCGAATGAGCCCGACGGTCCGGGACCGTCGGTCGGATGGTCCACGGTCGATGACCGGTGGTCGATGGCTCGCTGCATCCGCGTGACCATGCGCATTTCCCGACCGCCCGGTCGGTCGTTGCATTGCGGGCTGATAGCGCTGTCCTCCTCTGAAAAGGCAATGGGGATTACTTCCAGTGAACGTGAAAAAGCCCCGGGTTATCCCTCAAAGGGCGATCAGCGAAACGGCCCCGAACGCAGTCTTACGCAATACAGTCTGACGCAGCGCAAAGACAAAACGAGAACGACGCGCTAGGAGGCTTGTCCCACCACTCTCCGGTTCCGCCTCGACGCGGAGCCGCACAAGACATGAACAACAACAACGCCGTGCGCGCGACGGTTGCCCGTCGCGTTTCCATCTGGTCCAGCGCCGCGATTGCGGTCCTGCTGATCCTCATCTGCGGCACGCTGTCCCTGGTGCTGACCAACCAGGCGCAGCAACGCACGCTGGACTACATGTCGGCGGAGGCCGCCTCGGTGGCGCGCGTCGCGGATGCGCTGGACCGCACGGCGCGGGACTCGGCCAACCGGCTCTACGACGTGCTGGCCGGCGACTTCGAAGGCGGCGCCTTCACGCTGGACGGCGACGGCGAACTGGCCTTCAACGGCCAGAAGCTCAACGGCAACTTCGACGCGGTGGACCGCTTCACGCGTCGCACCGGCGGCGTGGCGACGATCTTCGCGCGCAAGGGCACGGACGATTTCGTCCGCATCACCACGTCGGTGAAGAAGGAGGACGGCTCGCGCGCCGTCGGCACGACGCTGGACCGCGCCGGCGCGGCCTACGGCAAGCTGTCGGGCGGTGACACCTATGTCGGCCCGGCGACGCTGTTCAAGGTGCCCTACATGACGCGCTACTCGCCGATCAAGGACGCGGGCGGCAAGGTCGTCGGCATCCTGTTCATCGGCTTCGACATGCGCGGTCTGCACCAGGAACTGGTGAAGATGGCCGACGCGGTCAAGCTCTACGGCACGGGCGGGCTCTACCTGCTCGATCCGGGCAAGACGCCGGCCGACGCGCTGCTGCGCGCGCATCCGCGCTCGCAGGGCAAGAAGCTGTCGGAAGTGATGCCGCCCGACCAGGCCGAGCAGTACGTCAAGACGCTGACCTCCGATGACGACGGCGTGCTGGAGAAGGTCCAGGCCGTCTACGGCGACAGCTACCAGGACGCGTTCGCGGTGGCGCGCAAGTCGGAGGCGACCGGCTGGTGGGTGGTCGCCGAAGCGTCGCGCGCGCAGGCGCTGGCGGCGCACAACACCACGCTGTGGGTGCTGTGGGGACTGATCCTGGCGACGGTCGTGCTCCTGGGTCTGGGCGTGACCTGGATGCTGGGACGCTGGGTGGGCCGCCCGCTCGCCGACCTGAACGAGGCCGTCAGCGCCGTCGCCGCGGGCGACCTCACCCGCCCGGTGACCGTGCGTCAGCAGGATGACCTCGGTGCGCTGGCCGCCGGCGTGGAACGCATGCGTGTGCAGCTGTCCCGCACCATCAACGAGGTGCGCCAGGCCAGCGATTCGATCGGCACCGCCTCGGCGGAAGTCGCCGCGGGCAGCCGCGACCTGTCGGCGCGGACCGAGCAGTCGGCCAGCCATCTGCAGGAGACGGCGTCCGCGCTGGAAGAGCTCGCGAGCTCGATGAGCCAGACCGCCGCGTCGGCGGCGCAGGCGCACCAGCTCGTGGGCGAGTCCGATCGGGCCGCGCAGCGCGGGGGCAACGTCGTCGCGCAGGTCGTGACCACGATGGACGAGATCTCCGCGGCCAGCCGCCAGATCGGCGACATCATCGGCACCATCGATTCGATCGCGTTCCAGACCAACATCCTGGCGCTGAACGCGGCCGTGGAAGCGGCGCGCGCCGGCGAGCAGGGGCGCGGCTTCGCGGTGGTCGCCGCCGAGGTGCGTCAGCTGGCGCAACGCAGCGCGGAAGCCGCCAAGCAGATCAAGGGACTGATCACCGCCAGCGGAGAACGCGTGGAGTCGGGCGCCAAGCTCGTCGGCGACACCGGCGAGGCGATGCGCGACATCGTGTCCAGCGTGAAGCGCGTGACGGACATCATCGGCGAGATCTCCACCGCGTCGCGCGAGCAGTCGCAAGGCGTGACCCGCATCAACGGCGCGGTCGCCCAATTGGACCAGGGCACGCAGCAGAACGCCGCGCTGGTCGAGGAAAGCACCGCCGCGGCGGAAAGCCTGCGGGAGCAGGCGCATCGGCTGGTGGAGCAGGTCGGGCAGTTCCGGGTCTGATCCGCGGGGCAGGCGGTACTTCCACCGCCGCTGGCCCTCACCCCTGCCCTCTCCCGCAAGCGGGAGAGGGAGCCACCCCAGTACTCCTGCCCCGAATGGCTCGGTGCATTCTCACTCCCTCTCCCGCAAGCGGGAGAGGGAGCCACCCCAGTGCTCCTGCCCGAATGGCTCGGTGCATTCTCACTCCCTCTCCCGCAAGCGGGAGAGGGAGCCACCCCAGTACTCCTGCCCCGAATGGCTCGGTGCATTCTCACTCCCTCTCCCGCAAGCGGGAGAGGGAGCCACCCCAGTACTCCTGCCCCGAATGGCTCGGTGCATTCTCACTCCCTCTCCCGC